>Ga0136619_10000036_pt1 | contig 42289 bp, 46 predicted proteins | sample AntDrymUQ3532106_2_FD_104807 | JGI IMG/M metagenome (GOLD analysis project Ga0136619, IMG submission 104807) | Polar desert sand microbial communities from Dry Valleys, Antarctica - metaG UQ353 (21.06) | ecosystem: Environmental > Terrestrial > Soil > Desert | place: Antarctica: Dry Valley...
CGGCGAGGACGGCACCGTCCAGGGGCTGTTCGAGATGTGCGGCGTCCCCTACGTCGGCTGCCGGGTGACGGCGTCGGCGCTGGCGATGGACAAGGACCTGGCCAAGCAGATCCTCGTCTCCGCCGGGATCCCGGTGACCAGGTGGCGGGTGGTGCGCCGTATCGACCTCGACGACCCGCAGCGGGTCGCAGACGACCTCATCGGCGACCTGGGGCTCCCCGTCTTCGTCAAGCCGGCCGCCCTGGGATCGAGCGTCGGTGTCACCCGCTGCGAGTCCGACCTGGAGATCAAGGACGGGCTGCTCGCCGCCCTCGGCTACGGCGACAAGGTGGTCGTCGAGGAGCAGATCCAGGGGCGTGAGATCGAGGTGGCGGTGCTCGACGGCCCCCGGGCCTCGGTCCCCGGCGAGATCGTCCTCGAGCACGGCTGGTACGACTACGACGCCAAGTACCGCGACGAGACCAGCCGCTTCGTCGCTCCCGCCCCCATGTCCGAGGGGCGGGCCACCGAGGTGCGGGAGCTGGCGCGCCGGGCGTTCACCGCCCTGGAGTGCCGGGGCCTGGCCCGGGTCGACTTCTTCTTCGAGGAGGCGGGGCGCGGGTTCATCCTCAACGAGGTCAACACCATGCCCGGATTCACCCCGATCTCGGGGTTCCCGAAGATGTGGATGGCCAGCGGGATGACCTATCCCGAGCTGTGCGACGAGCTGGTCCAGGCCGCCCTGACCTGAGCGGGGTGACGCGCTAGAGCCTTACCACCGGGCAGGTCAGCGTCCGGGTGATCCCTTCCACCGCCTGGATCTTGGCCACGACCAGCTTGCCCAACGAGTCGACGTCGTCGGCCTGGGCGTGGACCACGGCGTCGTACGGTCCGGTGACCGCCTCCGCCGAGGTCACGCCTTCGATCTCGGCGATGGCGGTGGCGACCGATGCGGCCTTGCCGACCTCGGTCTGGATGAGCACGTAGGCCTCGACCATGGAGATCCTCCAATGGGGGTGAAGGGGTGCGACGCCCCGATCTTACCGACCGCCCCCGATGGCCGGCTCAGTATCCGTCCGAGCCGAAGCGGAGGGTGGTGGCGACGCGGTCGCCGCCGCGCTCGGCCACCTCGAACACGATCCGTTGACCCTGGCGCAGGGTGCGGAACAGAGAGCCGTCGAGCGAGCCGGGTCGGAGCACCACCTCGCACCGGTCGTCGCACACGATCACCCCGAAGCCGGTGACGGGGTCGTACACCTTGACGACACCCTGCATCGGCTCAGGCCTTCTCGACCTTGCCGGCCTTTATGCACGAGGTGCAGACCCGCATCCGCCTGGCGTTGGACCCGTGCTTGACCCGGATCTTCTGGATATTGGGCAGCCAGCGCTTGGACGACCGCTTGTGAGAGAAGCTCACCTGCTTGCCGACCCAAGGCTCCTTGGCGCACACTTCACATCGATACGACAAAGGGGAGACCTCCTGAGGCCGGGTGGGAGTGTAGCAGGAGGAGGATCACCCTCCGATCCGGCACTCGGGGCGTCCCGGGTACGCTCCGCCGCCATGACGGGACGCTCGCTCGCCTATCTCACCTCGCACGCCACCGACCAGGTCAAGGGGATCGGCCCCACCCTGGCCAAACGCCTCGAGGGGGCCGGGGTCGACAGCGTCACCGACCTCCTGCTCCACGTGCCCAGACGCTATCTCGACCGTTCCCAGCTCTTCGACATCGCCGGGGTCCCGCTGGGTGAGGAGGTGACCGTCGGCGGGGTGGTCGAGAAGATCTCCACGAGGCGTCTCAGGGGCAACCGGACCATGACCGAGGCCACGGTCTCGGACGGGACCAGCCGGATCAGGGTGGTGTGGTTCAACCCCTATCTCAGGTTGGAGAAGGGGGCCGAGGTCGCCCTGTCGGGCAAGGTGGAGCTGTTCCGGGGGCGGCTGGAGATGAAGTCGCCGGACGTGGACCGGCTCGACCGCCCCGGCGAGTCGCTGGTGACCGGCCGGGTGGTCCCGGTGTACCCGGCGCTGGCCGGGATGAGCCCCACCCAGGTGCGGCGGGCGCTGGACAACGCCATGCGCCGGGCACGGCCCATCACCGAGGTCCTCCCCGCCGAGATGCTCGGCCGGCTGGGGCTGGTGGGGAGGGACCGGGCGATGCTCGGGGTGCACTTCCCCACCGACCTCTCCGAGGTCGGCCCCGGCCGTCGCCGCCTCATCTTCGACGAGTTGTTCCGGCTCGAGGTGGCGCTGGCGATGCGCAAGCGTCGCCAGATCGAGGAGGCCACCGGGGTGGCGCACACCGTCGACGGCTCGCTGGTGACGCCGTTTCTCGATGCGCTGCCCTTCCCGCTCACCGGCGCCCAGGAGCGGTCCATCGACGAGATCACCGCCGACCTGACCTCGCCCCACCCCATGCACCGCCTGCTCCAGGGGGAGGTGGGGTCGGGAAAGACCGTTGTCGCCTTTGCCGCCCTGCTCACCGCCGTCCAGGGCGGCATGCAGGGGGCGGTGATGGCGCCCACCGAGGTGCTCGCCGCCCAGCACTACCTGGGGATGAACGACCTGATCATCGAGGCGGGGATGGCCCCGCCCCCGGTCGACCCCGGCGTCGCCCCCGGCCAGGACGGGTTGTTCGCCGCACCGCCCGCCGACGGGCCGGCGGTGCGGATGGCCCTGCTCACCGGAAGGCAGGCGGCGGCCAACTTCGTTCCGGGGACGGTCCGCCCGGCGGCCGTCGCCGGCTGGGTCGCAGACGGCACCGTCGACATCGTGGTCGGCACCCACGCCCTCATCCAGGAGGGCGTCGACTTCAGCGACCTCGGGGTCGCCGTGGTCGACGAGCAGCACCGGTTCGGGGTCCATCAGCGGGTGGAGCTGCGTGAGAAGTCGGCCACCCACGACCCCGACCTGCTGATCATGACCGCCACCCCCATCCCCCGCACCATGGCCATGACCCTGTACGGCGATCTCGACGTCTCCGTCCTCGACGAGATGCCACCGGGCCGCATCCCGGTGGAGACCAGGCTCGTCGCCAAATCGCCTGCTGCGCTCGAGGAGGTCTACCGGCTGGTCAGGGCCGAGGTCGAGGCGGGGCGCCAGGCGTTCGTGGTGTGTCCGCTGGTCGAGGAAAGCGACAAGACCGAGGCCGCCTCCGCCGTCGCCGAGTTCGACCGGCTGCGCACCGTGTTCCCCTATCTCCGCCTCGGGCTGATCCACGGCCAGCTCCGCACCGACGAGAAGCAGGACGCCATGCACGCCATGAAGGAAGGTGCCATCGACGTTCTGGTGGCGACCACCGTGATCGAGGTGGGGATCGACATCCCCAACGCCACGGTGATGGTGATCGAGGATGCCGACCGGTTCGGGCTCAGCCAGCTCCACCAGCTCCGGGGCCGGGTGGGTCGGAGCCGGTACCGCTCCCGCTGCATCCTGATCGCCGAGCCGACCACACCCGAGGGGGAGCAGCGGCTCGCCGCCATGGTCGCCACCACCGACGGGTTCGAGCTGGCCGAGGAGGACCTGCGCATCCGGGGTCAAGGCACCGTGTTCGGAGCCCGGCAGGCGGGGGTCAAGGACCTGCGACTGGCCGACATCCTGCGCGACGCCGAGCTGCTGGTGACGGCGCGGGGCGAGGCCTTCGCCATGGTCGCTGCCGACCCCGAGCTGGCCGACCACCCCGAGATCGCCGAAGAGGTGCGGGCCCTGCTCGGCGCAGACGTCGATTGGCTGTTCAAGAGCTGAGCGACGTAGCGTCGACCCGATGGGGACCGTCTCGTGAGGATCATCGCCGGGATCGCCCGCGGTCGAAGGTTGCGGGGGCCGGATGGCTGGACGACCAGGCCGTTCCCCGACCGGGCCCGGGAGGCGGTGTTCTCGTCGCTGGGGGCGCTGGTCGAGGGCGCCGTCGTCCTCGACCTTTTCGCCGGCACCGGATCGCTGGGGCTGGAGGCGCTGAGCCGTGGCGCCGGGGAAACGACGTTCGTGGAGCGGGACCGCCCCGCCCTCGGGGTGCTGCACCGCAACGTCGAGGCGGTCGGGCTGGGAGGGACGATCGTCGCCGCCGATGTCGACCGGTTCGTCGCCGGTCCGCCCGGTCGCTACGACCTGGTATTCGTTGACCCTCCTTACGACCTGCCGCTAGCTTCTGTGGCGCGGATCCTCGAGGAACTGGAGCCGGCCGTGACTGACGGTGGGGTCGTCGTGGTACACCGGAGGCGCGGCGAGGAGCCGCCCCTCCTCGGGTCGCTCGTCTTGGCCGACCGCAGGCGCTACGGCCATGCCGAGATCTGGCGCTTCACCATGGCCAGGGGAGCTGAGCCCTCGTGACCACGGCCCTCATCCCGGGGAGCTTCGATCCGCCCACCAAGGGACACCTCGACGTCATCGAGCGCTGCGTCGGCATCTTCGACCGGGTCAGGGTGGCGGTCATCGCCAACCCGGCCAAGACCCCGCTGTTCCCCGCCGACCGGCGCATCGCCCTGCTCACCGCATGCTGCGAGGAATGGCCCACGGTCGACATCGGATCGTTCGACGGGTTGCTGGTCGAGTACGCCGACGCCGACGGCATCGAGGTGATCGTCAAGGGGCTGCGGGCAATCACCGACTTCGACTACGAGCTGCAAATGGCCCAGATGAACCGCCACCTCTCCCCGCAGATCGTCACCCTGTTCGTCGCCACCAAGGCCGAATACGGGTACCTTTCCTCTTCTCTGGTGAAACAGGTCGCCCGCCTGGGCGGCTCGGTGGATGCCCTGGTGCCTGCGCCCGTGGCCGTCGCCCTGAAGGAGGCGTTTGCGACATGACCGACGATTCCCGGCCTGCGCCGCCGCCCGTCCCCGGCAAGATCATCGACCACATCGAGGAACTGATCGTCGCCGTCGAGGAGGCGCGGCCCGTGCCGCTCTCGCAGAGCGTGATGTTCAACCGCGACGAGTTCGTCGACCGTCTCCGCATCTTGCAGGAGGAGCTCCCCGATGAGCTGCGGGCGGCCCGGTGGATGGTCAGGCAGCGGGAGACGTACATCGCCCGCACCAACGAGAAGGCGCGCGAGGTGCTCGCCGCCGCCCAGGTACGTTCCGAGGAGCTGGTGAACGAGAGCTACATCGTCGCCGAGGCGGTCGAGGAGGCCAACCGGCTGGTGCGCAACGCCGAGAAGGAGGCGGAGCGGATCCGGCTCGAGGCCGAGGACTTCGCCGAGCAGCACCTCTCCGAGGCCGAGACCGTGCTCGGTGAGCTGCTCCGTTACGTGAGGGAGTCGCGGGCCGAACTGCACCGCACCCTGCCCGCCCCGATCGAGCCGCCGCTCTCGGAGTAGTCTCGTGCCCCGGCCGTCTCCGTTCGTGGTGCCCGTCGGCGAGATGCTCCGCCATCCGGGTCGGGCCAGGCCGGTGCGGATCGAGACGCCGGTCGACTGGGCGGTCGAGTCCTTCTCGGCTCGGTCCGACCCGCCGCTGCGGGCCGATCTCGGGCTGACCGCCATCCCCGGCGGGATCGTGATCAGGGGCTCGGTCGAGCTGACCATCGCCTCCACCTGTGTCCGCTGCTTGACCGAGACCGACCGCATCCACCGGGTGAAGGTCGACCAGCTCGCCGAGATCGTCGACGAGGGAGACGACGGGTACGTGCTCGCCGGGGACCTGCTCGACCTGGAGCCGATAATCCGCGACGAGGTGCTGCTGGCGCTGCCGCTGCTGGCCCGCTGCGACCCGCCGTGCCGGGGACTTGGAGAGGATCCCGAAACCGGCTTGAATACCGCCGCTCCCGGGCGACGGTCCGAGTCGCCGTTTGCGATTCTCCGTGACCTGCTCGACGCCGGGGATTAGTGGTTTCAGAGCGAGGAATGCTCCGCCATGGCGGTACCCAAGAAGAAGATGTCGCGCTCCAGGACGCGGCGGCGCAAGGCGACCTGGAAGGTGTCCGCCCCGTCGCTGGCCACCTGTCCCCGTTGCGGCGCTGCCCACCTCCCGCACCGGGTCTGCCCCCAGTGCGGCACCTACAACGGTCGCCAGATCGTCCCCACGGCCTGATCCGTGGCGCGCATCGCCGTCGACGCCATGGGCGGGGACCGGGCCCCCGAGGAGGTCGTCCACGGGGCCGTCGCCGCCGCCCGATCGGGGATCGAGGTCGTCCTGGTCGGTGACGGCCCACGGCTCGACGCCCTGCTCGCCGACGCCAAGGCGGCAGGGGAGCTCGAGGTCGTTCCCGCCAGCCAGGTGATCGGGATGGGCGAGGACCCGGCCTCGGCCATCCGCGACAAGAAGGACGCCTCGGTGACCGTGGCCGCTCAGCTGGTCGCCGCCGGGGAGGCCGAAGGCATGGTCTCCGCAGGCTCCACCGGCGCCGCCATGGCCGCCGCCGTATTCGTCATCGGCAGGCTGGCCGGGGTCTCCCGGCCTGCGATCGCCACCCTGCTTCCCACTGGCAGGATCATCCTCGACGCCGGCGCCAACCTGTCGTGCCGGGCCGAGCACCTCGTCCAGTTCGCCGTGATGGGTGCTGCCCTCTCGTCCTCCCATTTCGAGATCGCCGAGCCAACGGTCGGGCTGCTCAACATCGGCGAGGAGGAGGGCAAGGGCCGCGACCTCGAAAAGGAGGCATACCGGCTGATGGCGTCGGTCCCAGGGATCAACTTCGTCGGGAACGTCGAGGGCCGCGATCTGGCCACCGAGCGGGCGGACGTCATCGTCACCGACGGGTTCACCGGCAACGTCATGCTCAAGACCGCCGAGGGGGCCGCCCGGATGGCGCTCAGGCTGATGCTCGACGCCGTTTCCGACCCCCAGTACCAGGAGGCGGTCGCCACCCTGGCCCCGGCCCTGATGACGGTGCGGGGCAGGCTCGATCCCGAGAGCACCGGGGGCGCCCCGCTGCTCGGGGTCAAGGGCAACGTGGTCATCGGCCACGGGTCTTCGTCGCGGATCGCCATCCGCAACGCCATCGCCCTTGCCGCCGAGGGCGCCGACCACCATCTCCCCGCCAGGATCGAGAAGGGGCTGGCGGCGACGTCGTCGGTGGTGTGACGTGCGGGATCCCGTCGCCACGGTGGAGGAGCGGCTCGGCTACACGTTCACCGACCGGGGGCTGCTCGCCGAGGCGCTGACCCATCGCTCGTACGCCGGCGAGCACGCCGGGGTGGGCCACTACGAGCGGCTCGAGTTTCTCGGCGACGCCGTCCTCCAGCTTGCCGTGACCCGGTACCTCTTCGTGACGTTCCCCGATCTCCCCGAGGGGCAGATGGCCAAGGTGCGGGCCGCGGTGGTCAGCGAGCGGGGTCTGCTCGACGTCGCCATCCGCCTCGAGGTGGGGCCGGCGCTGCGGCTGGGCCGGGGCGAGGACATCACCGGTGGGCGCGACAAGCCGTCGCTGCTCAGCGACGTGGTCGAGGCGCTGATCGGGGCGGTGGTCGTCGAGGCGGGGTTCGAGCGGGCCGCCCAGATCGTGGTCGATCTCTGGGAGGATGCCATCGCCTCGAGGGCGACGGCGCCGGGGCAGCGCGACTACAAGACCAGGCTGCAGGAGATCCTGGCAAGGACCGACCTCCGGCCCCGGTACCAGGTGGAGGAGTCCGGCCCCGAGCACGCCAAGCGGTTTCGGGCGACGGTGGCGGCAGGCGACCAGACGCTGGGACAGGGCACCGGGTCGTCGAAGAAGCGGGCCGAGCAGGCCGCGGCCGAGGCGGCGGTCGACATGCTGCGCCATGCCTGAGCTCCCCGAGGTCGAGACCACCAGGGCGTCGCTGGCACCGGTGCTGGTGGGGGCCGCCATCGTTCGGGTCGTGGTGCGGCGCGACCGGATGGTCCGCCACCAGAAGCAGCCCTCGGACTTCGCCGCCAGGATCATCGGGCGGACCATCCTCTCCGTGGGGCGTACCGGCAAGTTCATCATCGCCGGCCTGTCCGACTCCGGTGGTCTCACCGACTCCGGTGGTCTGTCCGAGTCCGGTGGTCTGTCCGACGCCGGTGGCCGGCCGGGCTCCGGCGGCGGTGTCGGCGAGGCCACCATGCTGTGGGTGACCCACCTTGGGATGTCGGGTCGGGTCGCCCTGGCCGTCCCGGGCGAGCCCGAGGCCCCGCACACCAACGTGGTCGTCGCCGTCGACGGGAATACCGGACCGGTGGAGATGCGGCTGGTCGATCCCAGGACCTTCGGCTTCGTGTGGGCGCTCACCCCTGAGGAGATGGCTGGCTCCACCCTTGCCCGTCTCGGGTGGGACGCCTACACCGCCCTGCCGAGGGCGCGGCGTCTCCTCGGCGCCTTGGCCGGCAGGACCGCCCCGATCAAGGCGCTGCTGCTCGATCAGCGGATCGTATCCGGGCTGGGCAACATCTACGCAGACGAGGCGCTGTTCCGGGCCGGAATAGACCCGAGGCGGCCGGGTGGGTCGCTCGACGTAGCCGAGGTGGGGAGGTTGCGCAGGGCGATCAAGGTGACGCTCGACGCCGGGCTGCGTTGGGGAGGCACCACCCTCGACGACCTGGCCTACCTGCTCCCCGACGGGCGTGTCGGCGACTTCACCGGGCGGCTCAAGGTCTACGGGCGGACCGGAGAGCCGTGCCGCCGGTGCGGTACGCCCATCACCCGGATCGAGCTGCGGGGGAGAGGCACGCACTTCTGCCCGTCGTGCCAGAGTTGAGGGACGCCATAAGCCGAACCTGAGGTTCCTGGGTGTCGCCACGACACGTAATCCGCTGATGTTGGGGCAAGCAGCCGAACCTAAGGTTCTGCGTACCCCTGGCGAGTACCAATCCGCTGAAGTTCGAGAGTGACGCTGCCACCACGGCGAACCTGAGGTTCCGGGGTGACACCATGACACGCGATCCGCTGATGTTGAACCTGAGGTTGCTGGATGTCGCCACGACACGTAATCCGCTGATGTTGGTGTGGGGAGCCGAATCCTGCCAGGGCGCCGCCCTTGTGATCTGAATCCCAAGGATGTGATTCCACCCCGGGTATGCTCCCGCGGCTGTGCTGCTCAAGACATTGTCGCTCGCCGGGTTCAAGTCGTTCGCCACCCGGACCCGCCTCGAATTCGACCCGGGGGTCAACGTCGTGGTCGGGCCCAACGGGTCCGGTAAGTCGAACCTGCTCGACGCCCTCGCCTGGGTGATGGGCACCCAGGCGACCAGCGCGCTGCGCACGGGACGGATGGAGGACGTCATCTTCGCCGGCACCGCCACCCGTCCCGCCCTGGGACGGGCCGAGGTGACGCTGACCTTCGACAACCGGGACCGCTTCCTGCCCCTCGACATCGACGAGCTGTCGATGACCCGCCGCCTGTTCCGCGACGGCGCATCCGAGTACGAGCTGAACGGGACGCCCTGCCGGTTGCTCGACCTCCACGAGATCCTGTCCGACGGGGGCGTCGGTCGTCACCAGCACGTCCTCGTCAGCCAGGGGCAGATCGGCGAGATCCTCAGCGCCCGCCCCGACGAGCACCGCACCGTCATCGAGGAGGCCGCGGGCATCACCAAGCACCGGGCGAGACGGGACCGCTCGGTGCGGCGGCTGGAGCAGACGGACATCGACGTCACCAGGCTCGGGGACATCCTCGGGGAGGAGCGCAAGCGGCTCCGCCCGCTGGAGCGCCAGGCCAAGGCGGCGCTCCGCCACGATTCACTGCGCGCCGAGATCAGGGCGGTGCGGCTGTGGCTGGGGGGCGAGGAGCTGCGTCGGCTCGATTCCCGCCGGGACCAGGCGACGGCGCAGCGGCGCGGGTCCGAGGAGGTCATCACCGCATCCGAGACCGAGCTGGCCGAACTGACCGGCTCGCTAGACCGGCTCCGCCGGTCCGCCAGCGAGGTGGGACGGCTGCTCGAGGTGGACACGGCGGCGGCGGCGCGACTGGAGACCGCGGTCGAGCGGTTCGCCCGCATCGCCACCGTTGCCAGGGAACGACGCCGGGCGATGCAGAGCAGGATCGACGGCGCCGACGAGCGCAGGCGGGATGTCACCGACGAGCACCGCAGCATGGTCGAGGACCTGGCCGAGCTGGAGCGGATCGACCCGCAGGCGAGGGCGGCCGCCGAGCGCGCCGAGACCGAGTTCCAGACGCTCGAGGACGAGGAGCGCACCTTGGCCGAGCAGGCACGGCTCCCCGCCGAGGGCGTTGTCGCCAACCTGCGCGGCGATCTGCGCTCGCTGGAGATCGCCGCCGACCGCGATCGTAAGGAGCACGAGGGCGTGGTGCGAAGGCGCCAGCTGGTGACCGCCCGCCTCGATCAGGAGCGGACGGAGTCGGAGACGATCGTGTCCGAGATCCAGGAGATCGACGCCGCAGCCGGCGAAGCACGGGACGTGTTCGAGGCCGCCTCCGCCCGCCGCCAGCGTGACCAGGACGAGGCCGAGGCCGCCATGGAGCGCGCCGCCGAGGCGCGGCTCGCCCTGTCCGAGGCGAGGGCGCGGGTCGAGGCGTTCGAGATGGCCGTGCACGGGACCGGCGATCCCGAGGCGCGGCTGGTCGCCGAGGAAGCCGCCGGTGTGGTGGGGCCGCTGGTGGCGAGGCTGGACGTGCCCGCTGACATCGCCGCCGCCGTCGACGCCGCCCTGGCGCAGTGGTCCGTTGCCCTGGTGGCGACCGATCCCGGCGCCCTCCGCGACGTCACCGGTCACCTCAAGTCGTCCGGCATGGGCGGGGTCAGCCTGGTGATCGGCCACCGCTACCCGGTCGAGGCTCCGGCCCGGCCGGTAGCCGCCGAATGGGGTGCGGACGCCCTGGTCGATCTGCTCGGGTCGAGGGCGGATCAGGCGCTGGCGACCCGGCTGCTCGGCGACGTGGTCGTGGTCGAGGGATGGGCGGCGGCATGGCAGCTGATCGAGAAGCACCCAGCCCTGCGGGCGGTTACGCCCGAGGGCGACGTGGTGTCGGTCCACGGGTTGCGGCTGGCCGAGGCGGACGGCGCCGGTCAGGCCAGGCTCGAGGCAGCCAGGGTGGACGTCGAGCGGGCCGACAGGGAAGCGGCACGGGCGGCCAGCCTGCGGACGAGCACCGGGCGGGCGCTGGAGGTCGCCCGCCAGGCCGAGGAAACGGCCCGGGCAACCCTGGAGCGGCTCGAGGCACGGCTTGGTGGCCTCAGCGAGACGATCGCTCTCAACGGGAGGGCCCGGGCGGAGCGCGAGGCGGAAATCGCCCGGCTCGATGATCGGCGTCGGGCGCTGGCCGAGGCCGATGCCGCTCGGGCGGTCCGCATCGCGCAGACCAGGGACCGGCTCACCGAGTTCGACGGGGAGGAACGGCAGCGCCAGGAGGCGTGGGAGGCAATCAACGCTCGCCGCGCCGAGGTCGCCCGACTGCGCGACCGGGCCAGACGTAGCCGGGAGGATGCCGCCGCCGCCGTCGCCGGCAACGAGGAGCGGCGCCGTCTGCTCACCGACCGACTCGGAGCGCTCGGCGCCGAGTTGGAGCGACTCGACCCCATTCCGGTCGATCCCACCGCCATCGACCGGCTCGCCCAGATCGAGAAATGGGCGGCGACGGCGGGAACCGAGAGCCGCCGGCACATCGAGGAGCTGCGCAGCCGCCAGCGCGATCTGCGGCTCCAGTCCACCTCAGCCGACGAGGCACTCCAGGGTGCATACCACCGCCAGCGTGAGGTGGAGCGGGGGCTGAGCGCCGCCAGGGAACGGGTCTCGGCGCGAGCGGTCGAGCTCGCCGAGATCAGGGTCACCCGCCAGGCGCGCATCGAGGCGCTGCGCCGCGAGGCCGATGCCGAGGAGGGTGAGGCGCTGGCCGTATCCCGGCCCGACGTCGACGGCGCCGCCGACCTCGACACCGTGCTCGCCGGCCGGGAGGCGGAGCTGCGCCGGATGGGCTTGATCAACCCGCTCGCCGCCGCCGAGTACGAGGACCTGTCCGCTCACGTCAGACTGCTCGACGGCCAGCTCGCCGACCTCGAGGAGTCCCGCTCCGAGCTGCGCAAGGTCATTGCCGCTCTCGACGCCGAGATGGCGGTGCTGTTCGCCGGGGCGTTCGAGGAGATCTCCGAGCTGTTCACCGAGAACTTCGCCCTGGTGTTCCCCGGCGGCAAGGGCAGGCTCCGGCTCACCGACCCGGAGCGGCCGCTGGAGACCGGGGTCGAGCTGGAGGCGCAACCGAGAGGCAAGAAGGTGGGCAGGTTATCGCTGCTCTCCGGCGGAGAGCGCTCCCTGGCCGCCCTCGCCTTCCTCTTCGCCGTCTTCCGGGCCCGCCCCAGCCCCTTCTATGTGCTGGACGAGGTGGAGGCGGCGCTCGACGACCCCAACCTGCGCCGGTTCCTGAGGCTGGTGGATACCCTGCGCGAGTCTGCCCAGCTGGTCATCATCACCCACCAGCAGCAGACCATGGAGGCGGCCGACCTGCTCTACGGCGTCACCATGGAGCCGGGCGAGTCCTCCAAGGTGGTCAGCAAGCGCTTCTCCCACCAGTTCTGACGCATCTTCAGCGGGCGATGAGGGCGGGGGCGATGGGGCTACGATCGCCGCAATGGATGCGATCATCATCGCCCTCGTCGCCGGGGTCGTGCTCCTCACCGTGGTCGGCGTCGTCGTGGTACGTCGCCGGTCGCCGGGGCCGCCACCGCTGGGTCGACCGGACACCGCGACGACGGGGCCGGGCCGGGGCGCCACCAGAACCGCTCCGGCGGATTCGCTCCGCAACCGGTTGGGCAGGACAAGGCTCGGGCTGGCCGAGCGTCTGTCCGGCCTGCTCGGCAGCGGGCAGCTCGACGCCAACTTCTGGTCCGAGCTCGAGGACACCCTTGTCGCCGCCGACCTCGGGGTCGCCACCGCATCGGACCTGGTGCGGCGGGTCCGCGCCTCCCGGCCCGACGACGGGGCCGGAGCCCGCATCGAGCTTGAGCGGGCGCTGGTGGACGCCCTCGCCGGCAAGGACCGCCGGCTCCACCTCGACGGCAAGCCGGCGGTGGTGCTCGTGGTCGGGGTCAACGGCACCGGGAAGACCACGTCGATCGCCAAGCTCGCCTCCCATCTGGGAGCCAACGGGTCCACGGTCCTGCTCGGGGCCGCCGACACCTTCCGCGCCGCCGCCGTCGAGCAGCTCCGCACCTGGGGGGCTCGGGCCGGGGTCGAAGTGGTGTCGGCGGCGGAGGGGACCGACCCGGCCTCGGTGGCGTTTGACGCCTACCGGACGGCGAGGGCCGCCGGGGCCGACACGGTCATCGTCGACACCGCCGGGCGGCTGCACTCCAAGACCAACCTGATGGCCGAGCTGGGCAAGGTGGCCAAGGTGCTGCGGCGCGAGGCCGGCTCCATCGACGAGGTGCTGCTGGTGATCGACGGAACTACAGGTCAGAACGCCGTCGAGCAGGCTCGTATCTTCACCGAGGCGGTAGGGGTCAGTGGGATCGTGGTCACCAAGCTCGACGGCACTTCTCGCGGCGGGATGGCGGTGGCGGTGGAGCGGGAGCTGGGGGTGCCGGTCAAGTTCATCGGGGTCGGCGAGGAGATGGGCGACCTGGTCCCGTTCGAGCCCGAGGCGTTCGTCGACGCCTTGCTGGGCGCATGAGCCGGACCCCGCCGCCCACCGAGGCCGAGGCGGGCGCATTGCTCGACCACGCCCGCCGGGTGGCGGGCCAGGCCTACGCCCCCTACTCCCGGTTCCGGGTGGGCGCCGTCGCCGTGGTCGGCGAAGGGGTGTACGAGGGGGTCAACGTCGAGAACGCCGCATTCGCCAGCACGATCTGCGCCGAGGCCAACGCCCTCACCACTGCGGCGACCGCCGGGGTTCGTCGGGTGCCCGTCATCGCCGTTGGCTGTCTCGACGCCGACGAGTGCACCCCGTGCGGCAACTGCCGCCAGATAATGCGCGAGTTCTCCGTCGAGTGGATCGTCTTCCAGGGCCAGGGCGGCAGAGTCCGGCTCTCCCGACTCGACGACCTTCTCCCCGAATCGTTCGGCCCCGCGAGCCTGCCGGGCTAGCCGGCAAGGGCGAGTTCGGCTTGGCACTGCTTGCAGGGGTAATGGTGGGGCCTAGCCCATCCTGGCCGCCGGTGGCACCAGGCGTCTCGCCCTGGGGCTGCTCGGCGGGATCGGGCTCGCCCTGGCCGCCGCCACCATGGCCGGCGGGACGGTGCTCGCCGATGCCGACGCCGGCGCCGGGCTGGTGGGAACCGCCCAGGCCGTGGCCGCCGGCGCGGTGCTGGCGGTGGTGTCCATCGCCATCGTCCCCCAGACCTTCGCCCTGGCGACCGCCACCGTGCTCGGCTTCGTCGCCGCTTCTTGCTCTCGTAGCGGATCAGAACGATCGCGCCGCCGGCCGTGGCCCGGCGATCTGCTCGAACATCAGCGGATTACGTGTCATGGCGACACGCTGGAACCTCAGGTTCGACGGCCCGCCCTCAGGTTCAACTTCAGCGGATCGCGTGTCGTGGCGACATGCAGGGACCTCAGGTTCGACGGACTCAGCGGGCTTCGAGGGCTTCGATGAGAGCGGGGATCACCTTGTGGACGTCGCCGATGATGCCGAGATCGGCGACACCGAAGATGGGGGCGTCCTTGTCCTTGTTGACGGCGATGATGGTCGACGAGTCCTTCATCCCCACCAGGTGCTGCATGGCGCCCGATATGCCGCAGGCGATGTACACCGTGGGCTTGACCGTCTTGCCGGTCTGCCCCACCTGATGGCTGTATGGCACCCATCCGGCGTCGACCACGGCCCTGGTCGCACCGGCGGCGCCGCCCAGCAGACGGGCTAGCCGCTCCACCATCTCGAACCTGGTCGGGTCGCCCAGCCCGCGCCCGCCGGAGACGACCACCTTGGCCGACTCCAGGTCCGGTCCCTCGCTCGTCTCGGTGTGTCGCTCGGTGATGGTGACGCCGCCGGCACCCCCCACGTCTGGTGCGGCGACGGCGCTGACCGTTGGGCTGGTCTCATCGCCCGGCTCGACCGGGTAGGCCTTGGGACGGGAGATCACGATGGCGGGGGTGTCGGCGGTTGTGGTCACCCGCTGGGTGCCGCCCAGGATCTCGTTCACCACCGTCGGGGTCCCGCCGGCCAGCTCGACATCGACGGCATTGGCCAGCACCGGCCTGCCCAGCCGTGCGGAGAGGCGCCCGGCCACGTCGCGGTCGACGTTCCCCATCCCAAACAGCACCAGGGAAGCCCCGGTCGAGCCGACCAGCTCGGCCAGTGCCGCCGCTGCTTCCGCCGTGGGCAGGGCGTGGTCGGTGTCGAGGTGGTGGACCCTGGTGGCCCCGTGCCGCCCCAGCGCCTCGACCGTGGCATCGTCGAGCGGCCCGACGTGGAAGACGTCGACCTCGCCCCATTGGCGCGCCTTGGTCAGCGCCTCCAGCGTCGCCGAGGAGTGCTCGTCGCCGGTACCGTCGGAGAAGATCAGCACCGTCATCTCACACCACCTTCCGTTGCTCGAGTAGGGCGAGGATGCGCAGATGGGCCTCCCCGTCGTCCTCGATGATCTCTCCGGCCTGGCGGGCCGCCACCGGCTCCACCCCGGTGATGGTCTGGGCCGAGGAGACCTCGACACCCAGATCCGCCACGCTCAGGGTCTCCACCGGCCTGGACTTGGCTGCCATGATCCCCTTGAAGCTGGGGTAGCGGGGTTCCACCGACCCGGCGGTGACCGAGAGCAGCACCGGGGTCGCCGCCTCGACCACGTCGTATCCGGCGGCGGTCTGGCGTTCGATCCGGATCCCGTCGGCTGTTTTCTCCACCTTGCGGGCGAAGGTCAGCGCCGGGACCCCGAGCAGCTCGGCGATCTGTTGGGGCACCACCCCGCTGTAGCCGTCGGTCGACTCGGTGCCGGCCACCACCACGTCGAAGCCGCTGCGGGCGATGGCGGCGGCGAGGACCCGGGCGGTGAGCAGCGCCTCGGCCCCCCGCAGCGAGGGGTCGTCGACGACGACGGCGCCGTCTGCGCCCATCGACAGCGCCTGCCGGATGCCCTGCATCGTGCCCGACGGCCCCATGGAGAACACAGTGACCGTGGCATCCTCACCGGCGGCGGCGGCGAGCTGCAGCCCGACCTCGATCCCGTAGCGGTCGGTGTCGTCGAGGACCTGGTCGTTGGGTCGCACCACGAAGTGGGTGGATGGATCCAGGGCGTATGGGGTCGCCTGATCAGGGATCTGTTTGACGCAAACGGCGATCTTCATCGGACTCCTGTTCGACCGGTTCGAGCGATGTTGCCAGACGTGGCCCGGCTATTCCAATCTGGACCTGGACGCCCCGACCGGTGAGCCGTGGACCGTCCGTAGCGTCGGTTTTCGGCTCATCGGACCGGTGGCCTGGGACCGGTGAGCCGTGGACCGTCCGTAGCGTCGGTTTTCGGCTCATCGGTGCGGTTGATAGCGGCGCCCGCCGGGTTCCGGGGAACGGCAGCGCCTATCGTGCCCCGATGAGCGACGCCACCAGCAACCGCCAATACCACATCGGCTTCGGGGCGGACGACCTGCCCTCGGGCACCTCGACCGCCCTGCTCTCTGGCGACCCGGCGCGCTCCGAGCTGATCGCCACCGAGCACCTCGGCGATCCCATGGTGCTTGCCCGCAACCGCGGCCTCGACGCCTTCGTCGCACGGCTCCCTGGGGGCTCGCCGGTGGTGTGCGCCACCAGCGGGATGGGGGCGCCCTCGCTGAGCATCGTGGTCAACGAGCTGGTGCAGACCGGGATCCGCACCGTGATCCGGGTGGGTACCGCCGGCTCGATCCAGGACCACGTACGCGTCGGCTCGGTGGTCGTCGCCCTGGGTGCCCTGGCCAACCAGGGGGCGGCCGACGACATCGCCCCACCGCAGTTCCCCGCCGCCGCCGACCCCTTCCTCACCGTCGCCCTGGCGGCTGCGGCCACCGAGCTGGGCATCGACCACCACGTCGGGGTGATGGCGTCGACCGACACCTTCTTCGAGGGCCAGGAACGGTCGACGTCGTCGGCCAACACGCACCTCCTGCGCCGGTTGCGGGGGAGCATCGACGAGTACCAGGAGCTGGGCATCCTCAACTTCGAGATGGAAGCGGGGACCCTGTTCAAGATGGGCCTGGTCTACGGCTTTCACGCCGGATGCGTGTGCGGCATCATCGCCGAGCGCTCGGAAGACGAGCGGCCTCGCATCGAGGAGAAGGACGTCGCCGTCGATCGGGCGATCCGGGTCGCCGTCACCGCCGCGAACGCCTGGTCCACCTCGAACTGACGCCCGCACCCCCGGCGGGTCCCCGGTCGCCGATCTACCGCGACCCCGACCGGGTCACCCGTCCCTTCCCGATCCGCACCCCTTCGGCGCGGAGGAACTCGGCCCGGAGCTGCTCCTCGCCGGGAACCAAGCGGCCGTCGACCGTCACCACCCGCCACCACGGCAGCCCGGGGACTGCCCCGAGCACGTTGCCTACGGCCCGGGCCGCACCGGGGAAGCCGGCCTCGGCGGCGACCTCGCTGTACGCCATCACCTCGCCGGGCGGGATCGACTCGATCACCTCGATCACCCGCTCGGTGAAGTCGCTCCCGGTTTCCTCGCTCATGGCCGCAAGCTACCGAATCTCACCGCGGCCGGAGCCTCAGCGGATTACGTGTCGTGGCGACATGCAGGAACCTCAGGTTCAAGGCGGAGCTCGTATCGGTCTCGAACTTCAGCGGATTGGTACTCGCCAGGGGTACGCAGAACCTTAGGTTCGGCGGCTTGCCCCAACATCAGCGGATCGCGTGTTGTGGCGACATGCAGGAACCTCAGGTTCGGCGGCTCGCCCAAACTTCAGGGGGACGGGACTTTCGCATCTCCCGGGCGGCGGACGGGGCGCCGCCGCCCTCGACGCCGCCCTCGACGCCGCCCTCGACGGACCCTGGTTCGGGACCCGTGATCGGCTGAGCACGGCCGCCGGTCCCTGGAGAGACGGCGGGCGGGCCCCTCCTACACTTTGCGGGCGATGTTCGACAGCATCTCCAACAGGCTGGGCGAGGTCTTCACGCGCCTGCGGGCCAAGGGCAGGTTGACCGACGCCGACGTCGACGCCTCGTTGCGCGAGGTGCGGTTGGCTCTGCTCGAGGCAGACGTGAACGTCGCCGTTGCCAAGACATTGCTGGAGCGGGTGCGGGCCCGGGCCGTTGGCACCGAGGTGATGGGGAGCCTGACCCCCGGCCAGCAGGTCATCAAGATCGTTCACGAGGAGCTGCTCGCCACCCTGGGCGATGAGGCCCCGCTGGCCCGCCCCTCGGCGCCGCCCCTGATCATCCTCATTGCCGGCCTCCAGGGCTCGGGCAAGACCACCACCGCCGCCAAGCTGGCCAAACACCTCAAGTCGAAGGGGCGCCGCCCCCTGCTGGTCGCCGCCGACCTGCAGCGCCCCGCCGCCATCGACCAGCTGGAGACGCTGGGGCGCAGGATCGATGTGCCGGTCTTCGCCGATCGCAGGACCAGGCCCGCCCGTCTGGCCAAGGCGGCGCTGAAGTACGCCAGACAGGAAGGGCTCAACGTCGTCATCATCGACACCGCGGGCCGGCTCCAGATCGACGAGGAGTTGATGAAGGAGCTGGCCGCCGTCGAGAAGGCGGCCGAGCCGCACGAGGTGCTGCTGGTCGTCGATGCCATGACCGGCCAGGAGGCGGTGAACGTCGCCAAGGGGTTCGGGGCGAGGACCAAGCTGACCGGGTTGGTGCTGACCAAGCTCGACGGTGATGCCAGGGGAGGGGCGGCGATCTCGGCCCGCGAGGTCACCGGCAAGCCGATCAAGTTCGTCGGTCTCGGAGAAGGGCTCGACGACCTCGACGTGTTCTATCCGGAGCGGATGGCGTCGCGGATCCTGGGGATGGGTGACGTTCTCACCCTGATCGAGAAAGCGGAACAGGTGTACGACCAGGGCCAGGCGGAGGCGGCGGTGGAGAAGCTACGCACCGCCAAGTTCGACCTGAGCGACTTCCTCGAGCAATTCCAGCAGATCCGGAAGATGGGGCCGCTGCAGCAGTTGGTTAGTATGCTGCCCGGCGCCGGGCAGATGCTGCGCAATGTCGAGGTCGACGAGCGCGATCTGAACCGGGTCGAGGCGATCATCCGCTCGATGACACCGGCGGAGCGGCGCGATCCCAGGACCATCAACGGGAGTCGCAAGCGCCGCATCGCCACCGGCTCGGGAACGCGGCCGCAGGACGTCAACGCCGTCCTGAAGCAGTTCTCGGAAGCACAGAAGATGATGAAGGCCATCGCCGGTGGACGCAGCCCGATACCAGGGCTGACCGCACCGGGGATGGGCCGCAGGAGGAAGAGGTGACGGTATGTCGGTGAGGATCCGCCTGACGCGGATGGGCAAGAAGAAGCAACCCACGTACCGCGTCGTGGTGACGGACTCGCGCCGGCCGCGCGACGGGGCGTACATCGAGCAGATCGGTGTCTACGACCCGCGCCGGGCACCGAGCCTCATCGAGATCGACAACGACCGGGCGCTGGACTGGCTGCGCAAGGGCGCCCAGCCGTCGGATCGGGCCCGCAAGCTGCTCGAGATCTCGGGAGCATGGACCCGGTTCCGCATCGCCAAGGGTGACATCCACACCATTGACGACCGTGCCCAGGCGCCGGCTCCGGCGGTCGCTCCGGCTCCCGAGGCCCCCGCTGACGCGGTTGACGAGACCGCCGCCGTGGCCACCGAGCCAATCGAAACGGTGGTCGAGCCCGCCGTGACCGCCGCCGGCGAGCCCGCGGTGGACCCTGGCGAGGTGGCTGCGACCGGTGCCGCGGAGGCCGAGAGCTCCGCAGACGCCGCAGGCGATTCAGCCGTGGTCGAGCCCGCCGTGACCGCCGCCGGCGAGCGCGCGATTGACGCCGGCGAGGTGGCTGCGACCGACGCCGCGGTGGCCGAGAGCTCCGCAGACGCCGCAGGCGATTCAGCCGTGGTCGAGCCCGCCGATGACGCCGCCGGCGAGCGCGCGATTGACGCCGGCGAGGTGGCTCCGACCGGTGCCACGGTGGCCGAGAGCCCAGCAGACGCCGCAGGCGATTCAGCCGTGGTCGAGCCCGCCGATGACGCCGCCGGGGCCGCGGTGGACCGCGGCGAGGTGGCTTCGACCGGTGCCACGGAGGCCGAGAGCCCCGCGTATGGTGCAGATGATGTGGTCGAGCCCGCCGATGACGCCGCCGGCGAGCCCGCGGTGGACCGCGGCGAGGTGGCTGCGACCGACGCCGCGGTGGCCGAGAGCCCCGCAGACGCCGCAGGCGATCCAGCCGTGGTCGAGCCTGCCGATGACGCCGCCGGCGAGGTGGCTGCGACCGAGACCGATGACCCCGTAGGCGAACCCGCCGATGATCCAGCCGCAGACGCCGCAGACGATCCAGCCGATGACGCCGCCAGCGAGCCCGCCGATGAGGAGAAGCAGGAATGACCAAGCCCGAGATCGCCGAGCGGGTGCTCCGCTACGTCGTCGAGAACATCGTCGACGAGCCGACCGGAATCCAGATCGAGATGATCGAGGAGGGCGACGCCGCCGCCACCGCCGAGGTGAGGACCGCCAAGGGCGACATGGGCCGCGTCATCGGCCGCAGGGGCAGGACCGCCCGCTCCATCCGCACCGTCATCTCCGCCGCCGGTGAGGAAGAGGGCTTCGACGTCAGGGTCGAGTTCCTCGACTGACGGCGCCATGACCGAGCCGCGAGTCACGGTCGGATTCGTCAAACGCGCCCACGGAATCCGCGGTGGTGTCCTGGTGTCGTCGACCTCCGATCATCCCGGCCGGTTCAGCCCGGGCAGCGTTCTCCGGGTCTCGGGATCGGCGGAGGACGTCGCCGTCGTCGGCTCCCAACCACACACCGAGGGCATCATCCTCTATCTCGATGGGGTCACCGATCGCACCACCGCCGAAGCCCTGCGCCACCACTCCCTCACCATCGCCCCCGCCGCCCGCCGACCGCTCACCGGCGACGAGTGGTGGCCGGAGGATCTGGTTGGCCGCCCCGCCGTCACCCCCGACGGTGCCCGGCTCGGCACCGTCACCGACGTGGTGCTCGGCGGCGCCCAGGACCGGCTGGTGGTGGCCACCCCGGACGGCCGCATCGTCGAGGTCCCTTTCGTTGCCGCCCTCGTCCCCGATGTCACCGCCGAGGCGGTCACCATCGACCCGCCCGAAGGCCTGTTCGACCCCGACTGAGCGGGCTACTGCAGATCGAGCAGGATGCGAATGCGGCGGGGCTCGGCATCGGGCATGGCGCTCTCCACCACCAGCTCGACGGTCCCGATGGGGCCGGATGCCACGGTCGCCTCGAACTCCGCCCACGGGGTCCCATTCCCCGCCAGCTTCGCCTCGATCGGTACGGGGATGCTGCCCTCGCTGATCCCGACGGTGACCGACGCCGCCGTGGTGTAGCCGTTGACCAGCAGCGGGTAGGTGGCCACCCCGCCCCGTGGGGTCAACACCACGGTGTCGAAGGTCCCCGCCGGTGGGCTGACCAGGGGACGATCGCCTGCGGCGCGCACGTCAACGACCAGCCGGGCCGGGGCGCGAGCGAAGAAGCTCCGGGCCCGCACCCCCCTGGTGGAGTCCAGGTGGAGGTCGATGGCGAGCGAGCCCTCGATCAGACCGACGACGACCGCCCTGGTGACCACGGTGCCGTCGACGGTGGCCTCGGCCAGCGACGTGGCAACCACGGCGGGCGGCAACCGTACCCGCAGGATGCCGCGGCCGGGGAGCAGCTCGACCGTGGTTTGCCCCAGCGACGAGGCGGGGGAGCCGCCGGCTGTGGCGAACCCGACCACGAACCGGTCGCATCCCAGCTCGGTATCCCAACGCAGCTCGTTGACGGCGGCGGCGTCTGCGCTCCCGGTCCCCATGGTGGCGATCACACCCTCGTCGACGAAGTCGAGGTCGCCGGTGGCGCACTCCGGCCCGCCCGTGATGTCCGTGACCTGCGCCGCCGTCGTGGTCGGGGGAGGGAGCGTGGCCACGGTCGGATCGGTGTCCCCGGCGAGCACGCCACAGGCCGAGACGAGGAGGATCCCAGCGAGGACGGGGAGCGCCGGGCGATGGAGACGCCGCCGGGTGGGGGATAGGGGCACCGCGGCGAGGTTACCGGCGGGTCAGGGACGGGACCGGCCTGCGCCCGCTACCTTGCGCCGATGGAACCAGCGGCACCCCATCTCGGCACCTACGACCTCGTCGTGGTCGGGGGGACGCTGGCCGGTCTGTCCCTGGCGGTGCAGGCCAGGGAGGCGGGGGTGACCCGCCTGCTGATCATCGAGCCGGACGAGTCGGTGACCGCCCCCGAGGTGGTGGGTCAGCACGCCCTGACCGTCGAGTACCAGGCGCCGCTCCTTTCCATCGCCACCACGGGCGACCGGGTGGAGGTGACCACCGATCGCTTCACCGCCACCGCCACCGCCGTCGTGTTGGCGGACCGGACCGAGCTGCCCTCGCCACCGCCCGACTTCCCCATCCCGGACGCCATCGCCGACCGGGTCCATCTGGTTCCCCCCGATCTCGACCTGTCAGGCTCCGACGTGCTCGTGGTCGGCGTCGACGACGGCGCCGCCGAGGAGACGCTGCGCATCGCCGACATGGGCGGGGGCGTCGTGGTGTGCCTCGGCGGCGCCGATCTCGCCCACTTCTCCCGGCTCGCCTCGCGCAAGCTGCTCCGCCTCGAGGCGGAGCGGCGGGCGACGATCCTGTGGAAGGCGCTGCCTGCAGCCATCGACGAGGTCGGCGACTTCCCCATGGTCGACTTCGGCGACAGGCAGATGCCGACCCTCCAGTTCGACCATGTCGTGTTCCGGATCCCGCTCACCCCGTTGGTCACCTCGGCGGTCGACGTGGCCGAGGATGCCGCCGTGTTCGCCATCGGCCCCGCCCCGATCGAGGGCGATGCGGTGCACCTGTCGCCCGGTGAGGCGTGGGACGTCATCCGCGCCCTCCGCTTCCCCGATCTCCCCGAGCCGGCGACGACCCGTGTCGTCGGCGGTACCGACGAGCGGGTCGAGGCGCTTCGGGCCGAGCACTACAACGCCACCATCACCCGCTTCGACCGCACCCACTCGGACCTGTGGCTGCTCAGGATCCGCCCCGACCGGGGCGACACCACCCGCCACCTCGCCGGGCAGTACGCCTCGCTCGGGCTGGGCTACTGGGAGCCGAGGGCGGACGCCGCCCGCGAACCCAACCTGGACCGCGTGTGGGACAAGCTGATCCGGCGCTCGTACTCGATCTCGAGCCCGATCCTCGAGCCGACCGGGTATCTCACCGATGCCGACACCGACGAGCTGGAGTTCTACGTGGTGCTGGTGCCCCCGGGCGACGACCGGATCCCGGCGTTGACCCCCCGGCTGGCGCTGAAGAGCCCGGGGGACCGGATCTACCTTGGACCCAAGATTGCCGGTCGTTACACGCTCGGTCACGTCACCGATCCAAACACCCAGGTGATCTTCCTCGCCACCGGCACCGGCGAGGCTCCGCACAACGCCATGCTGACCGAACTGCTCCGCAAGGGCCATACCGGGGCCATCGTGTCGGTGGTGACCGTTCGCTACCGCCGCGACCTGGCCTACCACGACATCCACGGGCAGCTGGCCGAGCGCTTCGGCAACTACCGGTACCTCCCGCTGGTGACCAGGGAGGAAGGCGTCCCCAGGCGCTACATCCAGGACCTGTTCCGCGACGGGACCATCGACCGGATGCTCCCCGCCGGGCTCGACCCGAGCGCCACCCACGTCTTCGCCTGCGGCAACCCGGCGATGATCGGTCTGCCCGAGCCGGGGGAGGACGGCGAGCTCGAGTTCCCCAAACCCGAGGGCATCGCCGAGATCCTGGACCGCATGGGGTTTACCCTCGACCGCCGCGGCGCCCCCGGCAACGTCCACTTCGAGGAGTACTGGTAGATGGACCCACACGACAGCCAGGCCGAGGCGGCCTTCAGGGCCGAGGCGAGGGAGTTCCTCGCCGCCAACGCCCGGCCGCTCCCGGCGACGGCGCTTGCCCTGTCGTCGATCGTCGCCGAGTGGTCCCCGGACGAGGAAGCGTCCCGTCTTGAGCAGGCACGACGCTGGCAGGCGGTGAAGCACGCTGCCGGCTGGGCGGGGATCACCTGGCCAACGGAGTACGGCGGCCGCCCCGGCACCCTGATCGACAACCTCATCTTCCAGACCGAGGAGGCCCGGTTCGACGTGCCCCACGACGCCCTGCTGGTCGGGCTCGGCTGGTGCGGCCCCGCCGTCCTCCAGCACGGGACCCGGGAGCAGCGCCACCGGCTGCTCCCCCCGCTGCTGCGCGGCGAGGAGGTGTGGTGCCAGCTGTTCTCCGAGCCGGGGGCGGGTTCAGATCTCGCCGGGCTGTCCACCACGGCGGTGGCCGACGGCGACGAATGGGTGATCGACGGGCAGAAGGTGTGGACCACCTTCGCCCACCGCTCGGACTGGGGGCTGTGCATCGCCCGCCACGACCCCGACGCCCCGCGCCACGCAGGGCTCACCGCCTTCATGGTGGACATGCACGCCCCCGGCGTCACCGCCCGTCCCATCCGCCAGATCACCAACTCGTCCAACTTCAACGAGGTGTTCCTAGATGGGGTCAGGGTGCCGGACACGATGCGGATCGGCGCCGTCGGCGACGGGTGGCGGGTGGTGGTGTCCACCTTCATGTGGGAGCGGTTCAACGTGATCACCGGAGGGTCACGGGTCATCCCCGGGCTCGGCGACCTGCTCCGCTCCACCGGCGCCGCCAGCGACCCGTTGATCCGGTGCCGCTACGCCGGGCTGTACGCCAGGGGGGAGACGCTTCGCTACACGCTGCTCCGGCTGATGACGGCCCTGTCCCGGGGCCAACCCCCCGGCCCCGAGGGGTCGGTGATGAAGCTGGTGGCAACCGATCTGCTCACCGACATCTTCGATCTGGCCCTCGACGCCCTCGGCCCCGAGGGCATGGGCGACGGGATGGGTGACGGGAAGGGCGACGTCTGGGAGGGCCAGTGGCACTCCGGGTTCGCCGGGGCTCCCGGGATGCGCATCGGCGGCGGCACCGACGACATCCAGCGCAACATCATTGCCGAACGGGTGCTCGGACTCCCCAGGGACCCGCCACCCGACCGTTCCTGACCCTCCCGGCATTTACGCTGGCGGGGTGCGCATCGTGGTCGTCACCCTGTTCCCCGAGTTCTTCGGATCGCCGCTCGACACCAGCCTGGTGGGGAAGGCCCGCGCCGACGGGCAGCTCACCGTCGAGCTGGTCGATCTGCGCCGGTGGGGCAAGGGCGTCCATCGCCAGGTCGACGACGCCCCGTTCGGCGGCGGGCCCGGCATGGTGCTGATGGTCGAGCCCCTGGCCGGTGCCCTCGATCCTTTGGCGGACACCCACCGGGTGCTGCTTGGCGCGGCGGGGGACCGCCTCACCCAGGCAACGCTGGACCGGTGGAGCCGCCTTCCCGAGCTGACGCTGGTGTGCGGGCGCTACGAGGGTGTCGACGAGCGGGTGGCGACCCACCTCGTCGACGAGGAGGTCTCGCTCGGCGACTACGTGCTGCTCGGCGGCGAGGTGGGGGCGCTGGCAATCATCGAGGGGGTCACCAGGCTGCTTCCAGGAGTGGTGGGCAACCCGGGCTCGATCGCCTCGGAGAGCTTCCGCCACGGGCTCGTCGAGGAGGCCCAGTACACCCGTCCCGCCGAGTTCCGCGGCTGGACCGTGCCCGATGTCCTGACCTCGGGCGACCATGGCCGGATCGAGGCATGGCGCGGCGAGCAGCGGCTGGCCCGCACCAGACAGCGGCGTCCCGACCTGCTCGACCCGGATTTCCCGTCCTCACCGTCCGACGGGTAATATCCCCTTCCGCTTCTTCCCCGTTGTGCCGTGGAGATCCCGTGAACACGCTCGATCAGATCGAGGCTGCCCAGCTTCGCCACGACCTGCCGGTCTTCGGACCGGGTGACACCGTCAAGGTGCATGTGCGGGTGGTCGAGGGTGGCCGGGAACGGGTGCAGGCGTTCGAAGGCGTGGTCATCGCCCGCAGCGGCGGCGGGCTGCGCGAGACCTTCACCGTCCGCAAGATCAGCTTCGGTGTAGGGGTCGAGCGCATCTTCCCGGTGCACGCCCCGATCCTCCAGAAGATCGAGGTCACCAGGCGGGGCGACGTGCGCCGCGCCAAGCTCTACTATCTGCGGGATCGGGTCGGCAAGGCCGCCCGCATCAAGGAGAAGCGGACCTGACCGTCCCACGCACCTTCCCGGTGCGTGTCGACCAGCGGAACCTGATCGAGGCCTGCTCGCACCTCTCCGCGTCGGATCCGGTGTTCGCCGAGCTGCTCGCCCGCAACGGGACGCCGCCCCTGTGGGCCCGGCCTCCCGGATTTCCCACCCTGGTCCGGCTCATCCTCGAACAGCAGGTGTCGCTCGCCTCGGGCCGGGCCGCTTTCGACCGCCTCGAGGCCAGGCTCGGTCGGGTGACCCCTTCCGGGTTCGTCACCCTCGACGACGGCGAGCTGCGGGCGATCGGGTTCAGCCGTCAGAAGGCCCGGTACGTCAGGCTCCTCTCCGACGCCGTGGACCGTCGCGTCTTCGAGTTCGACGAGGTCGGCAGGCTCGACGACGAGGATGCGGCGGAGGCGCTGGTCACCCTGACCGGGGTCGGGCCGTGGACCGCGGCCAACTACCTGCTGTTCGCCGAGTCGAGGGCCGATGTGTGGCCCCGCGGCGACCGGGCGCTGGTGGTTTCCCTTGGCAGGGCGATGGGAGCGGCCGAGCCTCCCGGTTACGACGAGGCCGATGCCATGGCGGAGCGATGGCGCCCGTGGCGGGCGGTGGCGGCGCGGATGTTGTGGCACGACTACCTGGGCGGCCGGGCCCACGATCCCGCCGGCTTCTCGTGAGCTGCCTGCCCGATCCGCTGGCCGCCTCGGCGTCGGGTTCCGGTAACGTGGCGCCGGTGACGAACCCGGAGCTTCCCGTCACCGCGCCACCGAAGCGGCTGTTGCGACCCCTCGAGGACACGCTCGAGCTGCCCTCGGCGTCCCGGCCGGCTGGCGCACGCAACGTCGCTGGTGCTGGCAACGCCGACCGTGATCGGGTGGGCGGTGGCGTCCCGGCCGGCGATGAGGGCGAGCCCCGCCACCGGCGAATGTGGATCGAGTTCCCGATCCTGGTGCTGTCGGCGCTGCTCATCGCCGTCTTCATCAAGACCTTCCTGTTCCAGGCGTTCTGGATCCCGTCCAGCTCGATGGAGAACACGCTCGAGATCAACGACCGTGTTCTGGTCAACAAGCTGTCGTACCGGTTCGGCGACATCCAGCGTGGTGACGTCGTGGTGTTCGATGATCCCAATGGCGAGCCGTCTGACGAGTCGGTGGTGGGGGCAATCCTCCGCAACCTGCGGGAGTCGGTCGGCCTCTCCACCCCGAAGTCCGAGTTCATCAAGCGGGTCGTCGGCATCTCGGGCGACACCGTCGAGATCAGCGGTGGGGTGCTGGTGGTGAACGGCGAGGCGATCAACGAGCCATACCTTCCCCCCCGCACCGATATGCCCGACTTCGGGCCGGCGACCGTCGGCGATGGCGAGCTGTTCGTGATGGGCGACAACCGCAACGCCAGCCAGGACAGCCGGATCTTCGGTACGGTCGACGCCGGCGGTGTTGTCGGCCAGGCGTTCGTGATCATCTGGCCCGTCGACCGGTGGGGCGGGCTCTGACCCGTTCCCGCCGGTTTTGTCTCACCTGCCTGGTACAACGGTTCGCATCGGCGCACATGGCGTAACATCACGCCGGGCCGTTCCCAAGGAGTCACCGTGGGCGAGGAAGACCTCGAACGATACGAGACCGACGTAGAGCTGCGGCTCTACAAGGAGTACCGCGACGTCCTGCCGATGTTCCGGTACGTCATCGAGACCGAGCGTCGGTTCTATCTCGCCAACGGTGTCGACCTGAAGACCTGCCACGAAGACGGCGCCGTGTGGTTCGAGTTGGAGCTCGAGGACGCATGGGTATGGGATATGTACCGACCGGCCCGGTTCGTCAAGCGGGTCAAGGTGATGACGTTCCGCGACGTGAACATCGAGGAGCTGGAGCCCACCGCGCCGATGTGAGCGGGGACCGGATCCGGCTCGGGGCCCTTGGCGAGGTGGTCGCCGCCCGCTTCCTGACCCGGCGGGGCGGCCTGATCGTGGCCCGCAACGTCGTGGTCGGTGGTGGTGAGATCGACCTCGTGGTGCGTTGGGCAGACGGCCACGCCGCCGTCGAGGTCCGTACCATCGGCCCGGACGCCATCCAGAGCGACCCGGTAGAACGCATCAGCCAGCGCAAGCTGGCCCAGGTGCGCCGCCTCGCCGGCCTCCTCACCCCGCGGTACGGGCCGATGCGGGTCGACTTTGTGGGGGTGGTGGTCGACCGGTCCGGGGTGGTGGTCAGGTGGCTGGCCAATGTGGCGTAGCGGATCGCGGTCCGGTCAGCGGCGCGGTGGCTCGACCCGTGGGCCACCACCCGACCCCACCCGGCGCTGCTCCTTCCACCAGCAACCCCGGTGCCAGTGCCGGCGCAGATCCTGGGCCAGTTGGGGGGTCACCACCACATGGCCCACCCCCGGCTCGATCCATCCCGAGCAGCCGGGGCACTGGTAGTGCTTGCGTGCCTGGTAGGGCTGGACGGACGACACCACCTCGGCGCCGAAGGGTTGCTGGGGAGGCATGGGATCAGCCGAGGAAACCCCACGCCACCAGGGCCAGCGTGAGGATGATGAACCCGGCCACGAGGATGATGTCGGTGACCGAGGTGCGCTGCCTGCGGAACGGGTTGAGACCCATGATCGGATGGTAGGTCGGTCAGGTCCGGGCGCTGTGGCGCCCGGTAGGCTCACCGCCCATGCCACTGCTCGCCACGTCGGACCATGGTCCGGTCCGCACCCTGACCATCAGCAACCCCGGCCGCAAGAACGCCATCCCTCCGGACGGATGGGATCAGCTCGGCGCCGCCTTTGCCGCCTTCGCCGGCTCGGACCAGCGGGTGCTGGTGATCACCGGAGCAGACGGTGAGTTCTGCTCGGGTGCCGATCTCGCCGATGCCGACTTCGGGCCCGATTTCGGGGTGGCCAACAACGTGGCGTGGATGCGGAGGCCGGGTGCGGCGGCGACGACGCTGCACCGGCTGCCCAAGCCCACCGTCGCCGCCGTCGACGGCGTCGCCGCCGGGGCCGGGATGAACCTCGCCCTCGGTTGCGACATCGTCATCGCCACCGAGCGGGCCCGGTTCAGCGAGATCTTCGTCAGGCGGGGGCTCACCCTCGACTTCGGGGGGACCTGGCTGCTGCCCAGGGTGGTGGGGAGGGCAAGGGCGCTCGATCTCGCCCTCACCGGCCGTCTCGTCGGCGCCGCCGAAGCCCTGGACATGGGGCTGGTGGCCAGGGTGGTGCCGGCGGACGAGCTGGCCGACACCGTGACCGAGACCGCCGAGGCGCTTGCCGCCGGCGCCCCCCTGGCGCAGCGGATCATCAAGACCGGGCTCGACCGGTCGGAGACGATGACGTTCGAGCAGGCCATCGCCTACGAGACCGAGGCCCAGGGTGTGCTGCTGTCGTCCCAGGACGTCACCGAGGCGCTGGCCGCCTTCCTCGGCAAGCGGCCGCCCCGGTTCCTGGGACGGTGAGCCTCCTCGCCGTTCTTCTGGACCGTGTAGCCGAATCCGGTCGGCTCCACCACGCTCAGGCGACGCAGAACTCGTTGCCCTCGGGATCCTGCATCACGATCCACCATCCGGTCGGATCGTCGAACCGGTCGATCTCGACGGCGCCTGCCTCGACCAGCTCCGAGGCGGCGGCCTCGATCCTGCGCTGACGCTCCCCGGGATCGACGTCCTGACCGCCCCCGACGTGGACGTCGAGATGGACCCGGTTCTTGGCAACCTTGCCCTCCGGCACCTTCTGGAAGAGGATCCGGGGCCTATGCCCGTCCGGGTCGACCAGGGCATCGAAGGCCTCCGATTGGTCCCCAGGGATCCCACGATCGGCGGCGAAGGCGTCCCAGGTGTCGTAACCGGGGGGCGGTGGCTGGCGCACGTAGCCGAGGGCGACCGCCCAGAAGTCGGCGAGCCGTGACGGGTTGTTGGCGTCGAAGACGACCTGTATGGGCCTGTTCATGGACCGCACGCTACCGACACCGTGCAGGGCATGGCTCCGCTCCCGCCGTCGTCCTGTCTGACCCCCTGGTTCCTGTCACACCCGTCCCATACCTTGAGGGCATGTTCGCTTCCGTCACCTCCGTTGCCCTGATCGGTGTCGAGCCGCAGCCGGTCAGGGTCGAAGTCCACACCGCCGGCCCGGGTCAACGCTTCACGATCGTCGGGCTTCCCGACGCCGCGGTGCGCGAGGCTCGTGAGCGGGTCCGGGCCGCCCTCGCCTCGTGCGGGTTCCGGATCAGGAGCTCGGCGATCACCGTCAACCTGTCGCCGGCCGATCTCCCCAAGGCGGGCTCGGCGTACGACCTGCCCATCGCTCTGGGGCTGCTCGCCGCCAACGGGACGGTCGGTCCCGACGAGGTCGATGTCGTGGCCCTCGGCGAGCTCGCCCTCGACGGCCGTATCCGCCCGGTGGTCGGCGGGCTCGGTGCCGGGCTGGTGGCGGCCCGGGCGGGGAAGCGCTGCCTGCTGGCAGACGGGGCGACCGACGCCTGGGCATCGGGGGCGGACGTGCTCACCGTCTCCGATCTGGCCGAGGCGGTGGCCGCCCTGCGCGGCGAGCCGGTGGGGAGGCGGCCCGCCCGCCCGTCACCGAGGACCGGGCATGTGCCCGACCTGTCGGCGGTCAGGGGCCAGACCGAGGCGCGGCGCGCCCTGGAGGTCACCGCGGCCGGCGGCCATCACCTGTTGATGACCGGTGCCCCCGGAGCGGGGAAGACCATCCTGGCCCGGTGCCTCCCCGGCATCATGCCCCGCCTCGGCGACGGCGAGGCGCTCGAGGTCGCCCTGGCTTGGGGCGCCGCCGGTCTCGACCGGGGCTCCGATCCGACGCCGCCGTTCCGGTCGCCTCACCACACGGCGACCATGGCGGCGATCCTGGGCGGGGGGAGCGGCATCCCCGTCCCCGGTGAAATCACGCTCGCCCACAAGGGAGTGCTATTTCTCGACGAGCTCGGCGAGTTCCCCACCCACCTCCTCGACGGTCTCCGCCAGCCGGCCGAGGAGGGCAGCATCGTGGTGGCCAGGAAGGGGAGCTCGGTCCGATTCCCCAGCAGGTTCCAGCTCGTCGCCGCCACCAACCCGTGCCCCTGCGGGTACCGCGACGACTGGCTCATGGAGTGCCGCTGCACCGACAACGCCATCGACCGCTACCGGAGACGTTTCTCGGGGCCGCTGCTCGATCGAATCGATCTCCGGGTTCACATGCGGCGGCTCGACCCCGACGATCTCGTCGGTCCGCCGGGCGAGTCGAGCGCCGATGTCCTGGGCCGGGTGCATGTGGCGCGCAAACGTCAAGCGGTTCGCCGGATGCTCAACCGCGATCTCGACCGGCCCGCCCTCGACGCCCTCGCCTGGGAGCCGGCGGCGGAGCGTCGGCTGTCTACAGCGGTGGTCGACTACCGGATGACCGCCCGGGGTTGGGAGCGGGCACGACGGGTGGCGGTGACCATCGCCGACCTGGCCGAATCCGAGGTCATCACCGCAGACCATGTCGGCGAGTCGCTGGCTTTTCGGGGGGCGGAGTGACGGACGAGCGCCTGCGCCTGGCCTTCGCCGGCCTCCATCCCGAACGGCTCGCCCGGCTGCTCGAACGGTACGGCCCGAGCCGCAGCCTGCGCATGGTGCTCGGCGCCACAGATGGCAGCTTCGCCTGGGCGGCCAAGGGGGCGTCGGTCGATGCCGCCACCAGACGAGAGGAGTTGGCAGGGCTCGGGGTGGCGACGGTGTTCCGCGGCGCACCCGGTTACCCGCATCGGCTGGCGGCCATCCCCGAGCCACCCGACGTGCTGTTCGTCCGCGGCGACATCCCGGCCGGGCAGGCCGTCGCCGTGGTGGGGACCAGACGGTGCACGGCGTACGGCCGCTCGCTCGCCACCGAGTACGGGGCAGCCATCGCCGCCGCCGGGTGGGTCCTGGTCTCGGGTCTGGCCAGGGGCATCGACGGAGCGGCCCACACCGGCACCGTCGGGGCCGGCGGACGCGGGGTGGCGGTGCTCGGCTGCGGGCCCGACATCCTGTACCCGCCCGAGCACCGCAGCCTGGCCGACCGGCTGGTCGACGCCGGGGGAGCCGTGATCACCGAGTACCCGCCCGGCACCGTCCCCGAGCCATGGAGGTTCCCCCCGCGCAACAGGATCATCACCGGTCTGGTGGGGGCGTTGGTGGTGGTCGAGGCGGCGGTGACCGGCGGGGCCCTGATCTCCGCCGGCTACGCCCTCACCCAGGGAATCCCGGTGCTCGCCGTGCCCGGTGATGTGCGCAGGGCCACCTCGACCGGATGCAACCTGCTGATCCGCGACGGCGCCCACCCGGTGCTCGACCCGGACGATCTGGTCGAGGAGCTGAGCCTCATCCTGGGCCCGCCACCCGCTGTCGCCGCCGCCGGGGCAGCGGTTGCCGGGACCGGCGACGGCGGGCGAGGGGAAGCCCCATGATCGCCAGCCGACCTGCGCCGCGTGCCCCACCGGAGCGCGACGGGCCCGGTCGTTGACGTCCGGGCGCAAACCGGTGACCATTCAGCGGTGATCCCGTCATCGCCCCCGAGCACAGACACCGACGCCGGCGACCCGTCGGCCGCGGCGCCGCCCGGGCCGACCGGCCCGCTGGGAGATGCCGTTGCCGGCTACCTGGAACGGTTGGCGGTCAGGCGCCGGCTCAGCGAGCACACCGTGGCCGCCTACCGCGGCGACCTCGCCCAGTTCATCCGGTTCTGCGCCGGGCGGGGTGTCTCCACGCCTGCCCAGATCGACCGGCGCACGGTCAGGGGGTTCGTGGCCCACCTGTCGGCCGAGGGATATGCCCCGCGGTCGATCGCCCGGAAGTCGTCCGCGGTGCGAGCCTTCCTCACCGACGAGGTGCGCAACGGAGAGCTCGATGCCAACCCGGCGGTGGGCCTGGCCCGGCCCAAGCGCCCGGCCACGCTGCCCAAGGCGCTACCGGCCAACGCCGTCGCTTTCGCTCTCGACCGGCTCGGCGACGGCGACGACCCGGCGGACCTGCGCAACCGGGCAATCCTGGAGATGCTGTACGGAACCGGGATGCGGGTGTCCGAGCTGGCCGCCCTCACCATCGGCGACATCCCCAAGGGCGACTTCCTCAGGGTTCTGGGAAAGGGCGGCCAGCAGCGCGAGGTCCCGCTGGCGGGTGCGGCCCGCCGCGCCCTCGACGCCTACGTGGCGGGGGGACGGCTGCGTCTGGCCGGTCCGGCTGCGGGCAGGGCGCTCTGGGTCGGGGTCCGGGGAGGGGCGCTCGACCAACGCGGCATCAGGCGGGTGGTCCGGGCGGCGATGGGGACGTTCCCCCACGCCCTGCGCCATTCCTTCGCCACCCACCTGCTCGAGAACGGAGCGGACCTGCGCACGGTGCAGGAGCTGCTCGGCCATCGGGAGCTGGCAACCACCCAGATCTACACTGCCGTCTCCCGTCGCCATCTCAGGGCCACCTATGACCGAAGCCACCCAAGGGCGTGAAACCGGCTCCTCGCACGCCATCGATCAGCTGTGGCGCCGTTTCCGGAGCGGGGGAGACCAGGTAACCCGGCACGGGCTGATCCTCCATTACGCCCCGCTGGTCAAGTATGTGGCCGGTCGGTTCGGCGCCGGACTGCGCCGGGCCGTCGACACCGAGGACCTCATCTCGTTCGGGACCTTCGGGCTGATCGAGGCCGTCGACCGCTTCGAGCCGGAGCGGGGGCTTCGTTTCGAGACCTACGCCGCCAACCGGATCCGGGGCGCCATCCTTGATGAGCTGCGCAGGCTCGACTGGGTGCCGCGCCGGGTGCGGGCCCGATGCCGGCAGGTGCAGGAGGGCATGGCTGAGCTCGAGCACCGGCTGCAACGGACCTGCACCGAGGAGGAGCTTGCCGACCACCTCGAGCTCGACATAGAGACGCTGCGGGATACGCTGGCCGAGATGGCCTCGGGCGGGATGGTGGCCATCGAGGAGCTGACCCCCGGCGGCGTCCCATTCGCCGAGCTCCTCGCCGATCCCGACGCGGTCGACCCCGGAGCCGCCGCCGAGAGCAGCGAGCTGCGCCGGTTGCTGCTCGACACCGTCGCCGGGCTGCCCGACAGGGACCGGTCGGTCGTCGTCCTGTACTACTTCGAGTCGATGACCCTGCAGCAGATCGCAGGGATCCTCGGGGTCACCGAGTCCAGGGTGTCCCAGATCCACGCCAAGGCCGTCCTCAGCCTGCGCAACCGGCTGATGACGGCGACCAGGGACTGAGCCGCAGCCGCCCTCCGCTACACTCCGCCCCCAATTCGCACGCTCACCGCAATCCCCAGGGTCGGAACCGCAGTTCCGTGGGGGCTGGAAGGGTGAGCGGAGGTAACCAACCCGTCAGGAGGACCACCGTGTCCGTCGTCAGCATGCGACAGCTGCTGGAGGCCGGAGTTCATTTCGGCCACCAGACGCGTCGTTGGGATCCCAAGATGCGCCCGTTCATCTTCACCGAGCGCAACGGGATCCACATCATCGATCTCCGGCAGACGCTGCAGCGGGTCGAGCGGGCCCACGCCCTGGTCAAGGACGTCACCACCGCCGGCGGCTCGGTGCTCTTCGTCGGCACCAAGAAGCAGGCCCAGGCCCCGATCCGCGAGGCCGCCACCGCCTCCGGGATGCCGTACGTCAACCACCGGTGGCTGGGGGGGATGCTCACCAACTTCGCCACGATCCACAAGCGCATCCTCTACATGCTCGAGCTGGAGCGCATGGAGTCGTCTGGCGAGATGGACCTTCTCCCCAAGAAGGAACGCCTCCGCCTGCGGCGGGAGCTGGAGAAGCTGCAGACCGTGCTCGGCGGGGTCCGTGACCTGCACCGCGCCCCGGACGCAGTGTTCATCATCGATGTGAAGACCGAGCACATCGCCGTCACCGAGGCCGCCCGCCTCAAGATCCCGGTGATCGCCGTGGTGGACACCAATTGCGATCCCGACCTCGTCGACCTGGTGATCCCGGGCAACGACGACGCCATCCGGGCATCCGAGCTGCTCGCCGGGATCATCGCCGACGCCGCCAGGACGGGCAGGGAGCTGTCCCAGGCGTCGCGCAAGGACATCCCCAAGGAGCCCGTCGGATGATCACCGCCAAGGATGTCCAGGCCCTCCGTCAGAAGTCGGGGGCGGGCATGATGGACGCCAAACGCGCCCTCCAGGACGCCGAGGGGGATGTCGGCAAGGCCACCGAGCTGCTGCGGGAGCGGGGGCTGGCCGCCGCCGCCAAGCGCACCGACCGGGCCCAGACCGAGGGCGCCATCGGCAGCTACCTGCACCAGCAGGCGGGTCGTGCGGTGATCGGCGTGCTGGTCGAGCTTGCCGCCGAGACCGACTTCGTGGCCAAGAGCGCTGTCTTCCAGAAGGCGGCGAACGATCTGGCGATGCACATCGCCGCCGCCCGCCCCACCTGGGTGCGACGGGAGGAGGTGCCCGAGGACACCCTGGCCAAGGAGCGAGAGATCATCGCCGCCCAGGCCCGCAACGAGGGCAAGCCGGAGCAGATCATCGACAAGATCGTCGCCGGCAGGGTCGGGTCGTTCTACCGGGACAACGTCCTGTACGACCAGGTGTTCGTGCGTTCCGAGGAGTTCGAGGGCACCGTCGCCGAGTTGGTGCAGCAGCTCGGGATCCAGATGGGCGAGAACATATCGGTGGCGCGGTTCTCCCGCCTCCAGGTCGGCCAAGGCGCCGGCTGACAGTGGCCCGCCGAGTCGTCCTCAAGCTTTCCGGTGAGGCCTTCGCCGATCCCGCCCTCAACTACGGCATCGACCCGGTGATGGTCGACCGGGTCGCCAAGGAGATCGTGTCGGTCCACGCCGAGGGCAACCAGATCGCCGTGGTGGTCGGTGGCGGCAACATCTTCCGAGGGCTCAGCTCGGCGGCGCAGGGCATGGACCGGGCCAACGCCGACTACATGGGGATGCTGGCAACGGTGATCAACGCCCTGGCGCTGCGCGACGGGATCGAGCGGGCCGGGGCCGACTGCCGGGTGCAGACCGCCATCAGCATCCAGCAGGTCGCCGAGCCCTACATCAGGCTGCGGGCGATCCGCCATCTCGAGAAGGGAAGGATCGTGGTGCTGGCCGGGGGTACGGGGAACCCGTTCTTCACCACGGACACCACCGCCGCCCTGCGCGCCGCCGAGGTGGGCGCCGACGCCGTGCTCAAGGGGACCAGGGTCGATGGGGTCTACGACGCCGACCCACGGACCAACCCGGGCGCCAACCTGCTGCACGCTGTCACCTACCTCGAGGTGATCGCCGAGAGACTCGAGGTGATGGACTCCACCGCCATTACGATGTGCATGGACAACGACCTCCCCATTCGGGTGTTCAACATGACCGAACCCGGCAACATCGCCCGGGCCGTCCGTGGCGAACCGGTGGGGACGCTGGTCCACTGAAGGGCAAGCGGACCGCGTGGCGGTGCGGGGCGAACGGAGGTAGCGGTGCTCGAGGACCTCCTCGACGAGGCGATGACGAAGATGGACCAGGCGGTGACCCATACCGGTGGCGAGTTCGGTACGGTGAGGACTGGCCGGGCCAACCCCGGTCTGCTTCACCGCATCCACGTCGACTACTACGGCACCGCCACCCCGCTCCAGCAGCTCGCCGGCTTCAGCGTGCCCGAGGCCCGGATGCTCATCGTCTCCCCGTACGACAAGACGTCGATCACCGCCATCGAGCGCGCCATCAGGGAGGCCGACCTCGGGCTCAACCCCTCCAACGACGGCAACGTGATCCGGCTCGCATTCCCCTCCCTCACCGAGGAGCGGCGCAAGGAGCTGATCCGGGTGGTGCGCCACATCGCCGAGGAGGGCCGGGTGGCGGTGCGCAACATCCGCCGCCACACCAAGGACGATCTCGAAGCCCTGGAGGGCGACGTCTCGGACGACGACATCCATCGCGCCGAGCAGGAGCTCCAGGAGATGACCGACACCCATATCAGACGCCTCGACGAGCTGCTCCTCCGCAAGGAGGAGGAGCTGATGGAAGTGTGAGGGCGACGCGTGCCCGACGACCGTCCCCGCAACGATCCCGGTGATCCGGACGATCTCGACCCGGTCTCCGGCGACCCGCTCGACACGCTGTTCGAGGTCGAGCACGTGGGCGAGGACCATGGTGACGCCGTCGACGAGACGGTGGGCGACCCGGTCGGCATCGGCGATGTCGACGACCCCGGCGACGCCCAGTACACGGTCGACCCGCAGCTGGGCGAGTCGCCACCCCCCGAGCTGACCGGGGGCGACACCGACGACGGTGACGAGCCGTGGCCGTGGGGTGCGCCTTCCGATCCATCGACCCCGGCTCCGGTCGCCGCAGATGAGCCCCCCGTCGTCGACGCCGACGATCCCGTGGACGACCTCCCCGAGCAGGACGCCTCGGGCTCGATCGCCCCGCCTCACCATCTCGGGCTCGACGCCGTCGATGTGACCGAGGCCCCCGATCGGCCCACCGCCCACCCCGATCCATACGGTGACCCGTTGACCGAGTCGGCTTGGGATCCGCCGGCGGCCACGGACCCCATGTTCGGCGCAGACGAGATCGACACCCCGTCGACGAGCGATATCGCCCCGGATCCTGTCGCTGACGACGACGCCGACCTCGAGCCCTGGCATGACGGGCTCGAACCCTTTCCGGGGGCTGCCGGGGAGGACGACCACGACGATGAGCAGCCCTTCCATCCCGCTCTCCCCGCCGACGCCCTTCCCGGGGCGCCGGAGCCGCTGGCTGCGGAACCGGATGCAGACGGCTTCGACCCGTGGAGCGCCCCCATCGCCGGTGACGAGCCGGAGCATGGAGATGAGCCGGCCGACTGGGCAACGTTCACCGACGAGCACTACATCCGCTCCTCGACCAGCGACTACAAGGGGCTGGCAGACGAGCTGGCCGCCCGTGCCGAGGCAGAGCCGGACGTGGCGCAGAGCGCCGTTGCCGCCGGCATCCCCGGCATCGACAGCGGTGTCGTCGGGCTCGAGGACGTCGGGGACGACCCGGCACCCGCCATCGTCTACGAGCGGGGGCCGAGCGCAACCGACCTCGGGCTCCGGGTCCTCACCGGGGTCGGGCTGCTCGCCCTGTTCGCCGCCGCCTTGGTCTCCCGAACCGGGCTCACCATCGTCGCCACGGTGCTGTTCGGACTGGCGGCCGGCGAGTTCTACGCGGTCCTGGTCCGGGTCGGTCAGCACCCGCTGTCGCTGTTCGGGCTGCTCGGGGCGGTGGGCGGGCTCATCGGCACCGCCCTGTGGGGTCTTGGGGCCATCCCGGTGGCCCTCGTCGCCACCCTGGTCGCCGTCGCCCTGTACTACGCCCTCTCCGCCTCCCGCCCCGACCCCCTCACCGACGGCGGCCTCACCGTGATGGTGGTGGCGTGGGCGCTGCTCGGCGGCTTCGTCTATCCCATCATCGATGCGCCCGACTACCGCTGGTGGGTCTTGGCGGTGGTGGCGGTGGTGGTCGCCATGGACATCGGGCAGTACTTCGTGGGCAGAAGCATGGGATCGCGCCCGCTGGCCCCGGTGGTTTCGCCGAAGAAGACGGTCGAGGGGCTCATCGGCGGGGCCGTCGTCGCCCTCGTGGTCGCCTTCGCCCTCAGCTTCCTCGGTCCGCTCACCCTGCCCAGCATGCTCATCCTGGCGGCGGCGACGATCGTGCTCGGCCCGCTCGGCGATCTCAGCGTCTCCCTGCTCAAGCGGATCATCGGGGTCAAGGACATGGGGACGATCCTCCCCGGCCACGGGGGGATCCTCGACCGGGTCGACAGCCTGATCTTCGTCCTTCCCGCGGCGTGGGTGATCTTCGAGACGATGGGGCTGCTCACCTGACCGGCGCCACCGAGCCCGTTGTGGTGCTCGGCGCCACGGGCTCGATCGGCACCCAGGCGCTGGAGGTGGCCGACCGGCTCGGTCTCGACGTCGGCGGGATCGCCGCCCGCCGCATCTCGCCGCAACTGGTCGATCTGGCCGAGCGCTACCCGCAAGCCGCCGTCGTCGCCGTCGACCATCCGGCCGGACACGATCTTCCCGCCTGGTTCGGCGTCCGCCTCGCCACCGGGGTCGAAGCCCTCGACGCGATGGCGGCCACCCCGGGCGCCGTGGTGGTCAACGGGGTCGTCGGCTGCGCCGGGCTCCGTCCATCGCTCGCCGCCCTCGCCGCCGGCAACCGCCTCGCCCTCGCCAACAAGGAGAGCCTGGTGGCCGGCGGGGGGTTGGTGCTGGAGGCGGCGCGGGCCGGCGGGGGAGCGATCGTCCCCGTCGACTCCGAGCACTCCGCCATCGAGCAGTGTCTGGTCGGCGAGCCGGGGGGGATCGCCCGGCTGATCCTCACCGCCTCGGGAGGACCGCTCCGGGGCCGTTCCGCCGCCGAGATGGAGGCGGTGACGGTGGAGGAGGCGCTGGCCCATCCCACCTGGGACATGGGGCCCAGGATCACGGTCGACTCGGCCACGATGATGAACAAGGCACTCGAGGTGGTGGAGGCGCACCACCTGTTCGGGGTTGGCTACCCCGCCATCGACGTGATCATCCATCCCCAGAGCGTCATCCACTCGATGGTGGAGTTCGTGGACGGCAGCGTCAAGGCCCAGATGGGCGAGCCCGACATGCGGGTGCCCATCCAGTACGCCATCACCGGGGCCCGGCGGCGGCCGGGGACGACACCACCGCTCGATCTCAGCGGGCGGGCGCTCAGCTTCGAGACCCCGGACCGGGAGGCGTTCCCCTGCCTCGAGCTGGGGTACGAGGCGGGGCGACGCGGGGGGATCGCCCCCGCCGTGCTCAACGCCGCAGACGAGGTGGCCGTCGCCGCCTTCCTCGAGGGGAGGATCGGGTTCGCCGGGATCGCCCGGCTGGTGGGGTCCGTGCTGGAGCGAACCCCCGACCGGGTCCCGGGCTCGGTGGCCGATGTGCTCGACGCCGACGGCGAGGCCCGCCGGCTCGCCGCCGAGCTGCTGCCTACGTAAAGGCCCCGACCGAGTACCGTTTCCCCCGTCCCCGAGGAAAGCAGCCATGGGCCCTGCCGTCATGATCATCGGCGTGCTGCTGATGGTCGTCATCCACGAAGCCGGCCATTTCGTGGCGGCCAAGTTCTTCAACATCAAGGCGACCGAGGCCTTCTTCGGCTTCGGGCCGCGCCTGTGGTCGACGAAGCGGGGGGAGACCGAGTACGGGATCAAGGCGATCCCGCTGGGCGGCTACGTCCGGATCACCGGGATGAACCCGTTCGAGGAGGTGGCCCCCGAGGACGAGGGCCGCACCTACCGGGAGAAGCCGTTCTGGCAGAAGTCGGTGGTGGTGCTGGCCGGCATCGCCAGCCACTTCGTCGTCGCCTTCCTGCTGTTCTACGGCCTTTCCATGACCGTCGGCCGGACAGACCCCACCACCACCATCGCCGCCGTCAGCGATGTCCACGTGATCGGCGACCTGGGCGATGACGCCGTCCCACTGGCGTTGCGTCCCGACGACGTCGTGATCTCGGTCGACGGGGTGCCCATCGACAGCATCGATCCGGCCACGGCGCTCCCGGGCAACACGGTCGCCGTCGCGGTCGAGCGCGACGGGACCGAGCAGACGCTCACCACCACCGATGCCGTGGTTCCCGCCCCTGCCCGGCTCGTCGGGCTGCGTACCGGCGACCGCTTGGTGGCGATCGACGGGGTCACCATCGAGGACTGGAACCATTTCGTCGCTCTCATCCACGACCGTCCAGGCGATGCGATCACGATCGGGGTCGACAGGGGCGGCGAGACGCTCGAGATGGACACCACCCTTGCGGTGTCGACGGACACCGGCATCGAGACCGGGTTCCTCGGGGTCGGCCCCGAGCCGGAGACGGTGCGGTCGGGCCCGATCGAGGCGCTGGGGGTGGCCGGATCGGATCTGGTCATCGCCACCAGGGAGAGCGTGAAGGGGCTCGGCGGCCTGGTCACCAACTTCGGGTCGATCCTCGGCGCCACCGTCGGTGACAACCCCGAGGTCCTCGACCAGGTGCGCCCCATCAGCCCGATCGGGCTGACCAGGGTGGCCAGCTCGGTGGAGATCGCCCTGTTGCTGCTCGCCTGGGTCAATGTGTTCGTCGGGGTGCTCAACGTGGTGCCGCTGTACCCGCTCGACGGCGGGCATTTCGCCGTGGCCCTCTACGAGAAGGTCAGGGGCCGTCCCGCCGACGTCCGCAAGCTGCTCCCGGTGGCGGCGGCGGTGTTCGCCTTCATCGTGCTGCTCGGCATCCTCGGCTTCTACTTCGACATCGTCAGCCCGATCGAACTCCCCGGGTGATCGGCGGCGCACGCCGGATCCGTACCATGGCCCGCCGATGACCATCACCCGCCGGGAATCCCGGCAGCTCCATGTCGGCGACGTTCCCGTTGGTGGGGGCGCTCCGGTCTCCGTGCAGTCGATGACCACCACCAAGACCGCAGACGTCGACGGCACGCTCGCTCAGGTGTATGCCCTGAAGGGGGCGGGTGCCGACATCGTGCGGATCACCTGCAACGACGTCGAGGCCGCCCAGGGTCTGGCCGAGATCGTCCCCAGGTCTCCGGTGCCGATCATCGCCGACATCCATTTCCAGTACCGGCTGGCGCTGGCCGCCCTCGAGGCCGGGGTGGCAGGGCTTCGGCTCAACCCGGGCAACATCCGCAAGCCGGACCACATCAAGGCGGTGGCGGTGGCGGCCAGGGACGCCGGGGTGCCGATCAGGGTCGGGGTCAACGCCGGGTCGCTCGACAAGGACCTGCTCGCCAAGTACGGCGCTCCGGTCCCGCAGGCGCTGGTCGATTCGGCCCTGCACGAGATCAGGCTGCTGGAGGAGGTGGACTTCCACGACATCAAGATCTCGGTCAAGCACAGCAACGTCCCCTCGATGGTCGCCTCGTACCGACTGCTCGCCGAGGCCGTCGACTACCCACTCCATCTCGGGGTCACCGAGGCGGGGCCCCTGCCCGGTGGGCTGATCAAATCGGTGGCGGGCATCTCGACCCTGCTGCTCGAGGGGATCGGCGACACGATTCGCTTCTCGCTCACCGCCGACCCGGTAGAGGAGGCCAAGACGGGGCGCCAGCTCCTCGAGTACCTGGGGTTGCGGGAGCGCAAGGGGCTAGACCTCATCGCCTGCCCCTCGTGTGGCCGGGCCGAGGTGGACGTGATCGCGGTCGCCGCCGCCGCCCAGGTGGCCCTCGAGGCGGAGAAGCTTCCCATCCAGGTGGCGGTGATGGGCTGCGTCGTCAACGGGCCCGGTGAGGCCCGCGAGGCCGATCTGGGCATCGCC
>Ga0136619_10000037_pt1 | contig 41920 bp, 44 predicted proteins | sample AntDrymUQ3532106_2_FD_104807 | JGI IMG/M metagenome (GOLD analysis project Ga0136619, IMG submission 104807) | Polar desert sand microbial communities from Dry Valleys, Antarctica - metaG UQ353 (21.06) | ecosystem: Environmental > Terrestrial > Soil > Desert | place: Antarctica: Dry Valley...
CTCAGCGCGCGCACCGGCCCCATGTGGCCTTCCAGGGTACGTGCTTCTTCCGTGTCCAGGCGCCACAGCGTGATCTTCCCGCCGCTGTCGCCGCTTACGACCGTCCTGCCGTCCGGGCTCACGGCGTAGGCTAGCACCGGCTCCCTGGGTCTGTTGAGAGTATGGACTCGCGGCGGAGGGTGTACCTCGCCGATGCTTATCGTGACGCTTACTAGCGTACCCGAGTCTACCTCGCTCCCTGCTTCAGGTTTCTGTTCGAAGATCCTGCTTTCGGGGACACCGCTGCTCGATTCCTTGCTGACGTTACCGAGTTTCAGACCCGCTGCGGCAAGAATCCCGCGCGCCTCCGACTCGGATAGACCTACGAGCTCCGGAACTTTGATGGGTGGTGATTCTGGCCGACCTCCACTCAACACAACGCTGATCGTCGAGCTGCGGAGGGCCTGTTCGTTTGCGGCGGGCTCCTGGGAAAGGATAGTGTCTTTCGGACGCTCGCTATCCTCTTTCCGGGCAACGGCGAGTTCGAAATCCTCACCTACGACCTTCTCGGCCTCGGTTCGCGTCTTGCCGCGTACGTCCGGGACTACCTGCTCGGACACCGCTGGTCCCCACCGCTCGTGTGCACGATAGGCTGCGCCGAGCGCCACGGCCAGGTTCTGCCTTTCCCAACGTAATGGTTCCACCGGCAAAGTCTTTTCCAACTGCCGCCTGACCAACGGTATGCTCGTCGAGCCGCCGACCAGAACAACCGTGTCCACCGGCCGGTCTACCGCGGCGGCCTCTGCGATGATGTCAGCGGTTAGTCTCACGGTTTCTGCAACATCCGACTCTATTAGCGTCTCGAAAGTATCTCGGTCTATGTCCTGAACAAGGCGCACTGTTCCGCTGTGTGAAGAAAGAGGAGCATCGAAGGTGACTTGCGGGTGTCTGGAAAGCCATTCTTTCCGGCTTCGGCACAGCTTCAATATCCTTCTGTCTAATCTATCCGTGGTGCTGATAGACCGTCCGAGTTGCTCCTGCGCGACATCGTCGAGGTGATAGTAGAGCGCGAGATCGAAGTCATCTCCACCACAATCGTCTATGCCCTTGGGTTCTAACGCCACGGGGAATGAGTCCCCGTCGTTTATGAGCACCGCCACGTCGAACGTACCGCCTCCAAGGTCGTAGACCAGAACCTGCTTGCCCACCTTGTGTCCGGTCTTAGCGTACGCTAATGCTCCGGCCGCCGGCTCTTCCAGTAACTCCACATCTGTGAACCCGGCTAGATGGCCAGCCTCCTTGATGAGCCTTCTCTGACGGGTGTCAAACGCGGCCGGGCAAGTGATCACCGCTTTCGCGACCTCTTCGCGAAAGTACAGGACTTCGGCGTCGCTCTTTAACTTCTTTAGTATCTCGGCCGCAACTTCCACCGGTCGAACGCGTCGGCCATCGGGGAGCGAGATCGGATGCCGACTCGTCAAGTTCCGCTTGATGCTCACCTGAAGCCGCTGGAACACCTTTGCAAGCTCCGCCGGGTCTTCGTACACGTACTCGATGAGCTCTTCTACCTGCTTCCCGACAATCGTTTCGTTCTCACCAAAGTAGACTAGAGACGGAGTTTTCTCTTCGTTTTCTTCGTTCCAGATGATGTCGGCGTGCCCCGTCCTGGGATCGTATCGAGCCATGCTGCTATAGGTGGTGCCGAAGTCGATACCGATGTAGTTGGAGTCAGTACCCATGTACTATCCTTCCAGGGCCGTTATCCTGCAGTCTGCAGAGTAGATTGCGGATTTAACGCCGCAAGCCGTGCGCTCACGCTTTTTATAGTCTTGCCCATCTCGTCCCACTCATCTAATCGCTGTCTGGTTCGCTCGGCTTCGGCCTTGCGCTGTGGCTCGTCCGAAAGGGCTGTGCGCTGTAGCGCGATCTCGTTATCCCGTTCGTCGGACTTCTGTTTCGCTACGGCCTCCACCTGCCCGATGAGCGAACTTTCAATAGCGTTGAAGTACTCGACAACGCGACCGTATTTGTCGGAGGATGCATCGGAGGAAAAGAAATGCGTGTATACCTCTTGACGGACGATGCCCAAGTTCTTCTTCAGGTCAGCCCGGGCAGAATTTTTTTGTATCGTTAATGATTCCTTGGCACCACTCGCCATCCACCACAGCGCTCCGAGGGCCAACGGCACTGCAGCCAGGCCTGCCGTCCCTACTGTTGCCGTCCCTGCCCCTACCAATGCGTATGCGCCACTAGTAGCTGCACCACCGGCCATAAGGAGACCACTGCTCCTGATGAGTTTACCGATGTTCAGCTTGAATTCGGTAACTAGTCTACCCTGCGTTACTTGCACGCTTGCGGCACCTGGTTCCGGCGGCATCGTCACACTGGCGTCCTCCACGTAGGGATTGAGCAAGTCTATGTATTTTTCACGGAGTCTTTCGATATCTCGTTCCCACCTCATCACGACCTGGTTCACAAATTCGGCTGGCATGCTCGCGGCCATCTCCCTGGCCTCCGCGAACGATTTTACCGCCTCTATCCTGAGCTCCTGGGCCACAACAAGATCACCGCTGGGCTCCAGAGCCTGTTTGAAGCTGTCTCGGCTCACCCTGGCGGCCTTCTGCATGTTCTCCTTCAGTCTACGTTTCTGCTCGCCTGACGCTCCCCAGTACTTGTTGAACTCCTCTTGAATTCTCTTCTTCTTGTTCAGTATCTCTGTGTTTTCTTGTGTGGATCCTTCATAAATTCCTAACCGTTCGCGGAGTGTTTCACGAGATACGGTGTGGTAGCCTTCGGCTACTCGGATTGCGTCCGCAACTTCGTTGCGGACAACAGTGTGGTTCAGAAAATTCCGCAGCCCTGCCTTCAGTTCCTGGTGTCGGCTGACCATCAGGTAAGCCTCGGCGGTTCGTCCGCTGCCGGTCGCCGCTTTTCGTAAGTTCGTGCTAGAGACCGGCCAGACGCGGGCGTCGAGCAGCCCATCCCCGAACCGCTCTCCCAAAATCTGGCGGTTACGACGCTGGACCTCCCGCCAGTGGTCAGCGTCGTATCTGTCGATCATAGTCTGGATAAAGAACAAGTTGGGCGTCACGCTCAGAACCTTCTCAATGAACTCTACATCCGTCTGTCCCAGCGGCCGATCAGAATCCAGCACGTAGATCACCGCGTCGGCCTGGGGCACGAAACGGTGCGTGATCTGGGCGTGACCCGCGTAAAGCGCGCCGAGACCGGGCGTGTCCCAGATACTGATCCCTTCGGGGAGAAAGCGCACAGGTACTTCTACCTCGATGTAGTTAATCATCTGGCTGGGAAGAGGCTCTCGCTTCTTGAGCCAGGGAATGTACCGTCCACGACCTTGTGTGGTTACATCTTGAGAGCCATACTGCGCCAGGTCTTCGCGTCCGATCTCCTGAGTGAAGCCGTCCTCGAAGCGAACGCGGTAAGCTTCCCGCTCTGCCGGGCGGACGCGGAAGGCTTGACTGGTGGGGCTTATCAGGTCGGCGGGTAGGACGTCGCTACCGATCAGGGCGTTGATAAAGGTGCTCTTGCCCCGCTTCGCTTCACCGACCACTAGTACCTCGCAGGCGTTCTCCGCCAACTTTCCACGGTACCGTTCCAGCTCTGCTGAGGGTTCCGCCAAATCGAACGCTCTCGCCTTCTCCACAAGTCCGTCTAATACGGCGATTGCCTCTTCACGGATCATTTCGAACCCGGCTAACTCGTCCTTGTCGTTGCTCATCTCGGTTCCCCTTGACCGCCGACAGTAACAGTGGCCGCCAAGTCGATCAGCGACGCACTGCTACCTATGTTTTCGCCTCGCTTGTCGGGGCTGTCCCATCACCGCCCGGACGAGCGATCTAATCAGTTCTTCACATGCTACAAGCTACTCTTGACCGACGCTCGACCTATTGCGAGCCTTTAACAATCGCCGTTGCCAGTGTCTTCTTCGGTGACCTCGCCAAGGTCTGGTTCCGTCAGAGGCTGCTCGTCATAGCCAGAGCCCGTCGGCTCGGTAGGTTCCATGATCGGCTCGCTACCGTCGGACACAGATGCTTGCGCGACGAGGTAGTACCACTCCTGTGACTGAGGATCGAGGGCTGCGAAGTCTTCGTAAGGTAAGCCCATTACCTCGGGGATGTGGCCTGCATCGTAGTCGAAGTTGGCCATCTCGGGGAGTGAGCTTGGCGTCGGCTCCTCCGTGGCGGTGATGGAGAAGTTGCTGTCCTGCCAGGCCGCGACGAACTGGCCCATCGGGTAGGAGGCAGCAACCTCGCCCGTGCCAGGGTCGCTAACTATTACGCGAGGGCTCTCGGGATCCGTGGTGTCTATCCCGGAGACGACCACGGCGTGGTTGTCCGTCAGGTGGGCGGGTTTCTCTCCCTTGTCGGCCTTCTCCCACAACTCATCAGCATCGACGCCCACTATCACCTTGTGTCCCTGGGCCAGTTCGTTTGCCAGGTCGTATGTCGAGGCATCCTCGTACGTTTCCGTGGGAATGCCGTTCACCTCCAGCAGGTTGCCGGAATACTCAACTCCCGTTCCTTCACCAGGTACATACCAGCCATTGTCGGTCGCCTGTTGAATCAGCGCGTCCTCGTCCACATCCGTCCCTGTGAACATCTGGAGGATGAACTCCTCGGCGCGGATCTGGCAGGTGTCGCCGATCTGTACTCCGGGCCAGGACAACATGTCCACTTCGGGCGAACCGATGTACGGGTCCGACTTCAGCGGCTGATCCGCCAACGGGTTTTGTGTTTGGTCTTCCACGGTCACCTCCTGAACTAGCTCCTGTAGGGTCGTGTTCTCTTTTCGCGGGTCTGGACGGCTTCCTCTTAACCCTCCCCGTTCAACAATTCTTAGTAGTCAGAGTCAGACGGAACGTCGATCGGATCCTGAACCGATGAGTCGTATGGATCGTAGTCACTGCCGTCGACGATCGAGTCCTGGTCGATGTCCTCACCCACAGGCTTGTCTGGCTCTCCGCCTGGGTTGAGCCATATTTCGTTCATGTTCTCCTGGCTTTCCTGGATCTGTTGGGCTGCGGCAATCGCTGTCGGATCACCCGACGCGATGGCTTGCGTGACGAGGTTGTTTACGGAATCTCCGGCCGTTGGCGGTCCGACGACAGTGGACGCTGGAGTAGTACTGTCCACGCCGCCGTCTGATACCCCGGACGAGGTTCCGCCGATCACCGCGACACTCGGGTCGGTCTCGGCCGTGGCTGTGGTGGGGACCCACCCGCTGGCGGTCCACAGGTACTGGTAGCCGCTGGCGTCCTGCGTGTACCAGTAGCCTCCGGATTCGGCCATCACCCCGGCGGCGTAAGATGAAGGGTCTGCCAGGACACTCTGCCCTTCGGCCGAGTACGGGTCCACCCACGCGCTGCCGGTCCACAGGTATTGGTAGCCGTTGGCGTCCTGCGTGTACCACAACCCCTCGCCTCGGAAAGGCTCATCGAAACACTCGCACACACCAACGCAACCGCAGGGCAGCACCTGCGCCTCGCTGTATGCTCCTTCGCTCATCGTTTTCTCCTTTGCCCAATGGACCTCTACCGGCCCCGTGATCAAGAATATTAGACGATAGTAACACTAGATGCATCAACTGGATAGCCTATCTTAGTTTGAAGTTCTGCGACTACCGAGAACTTCTACATTACATGTTGTGGCAGAAAGCTGAAGGCTGGGATGATTACGTCGTCTGGGCCAAAAGCGCGTACCCACAAGCCTACTATTATCTTGGTTACCTCGAAATTGAAGCTGGACGGTACGATGAAGCCGTCTGCCTTCTTAAGATTGGGCACCGCTTGGAGCCGACCAACCCCAAGTTCGCGATTGAGCAGGCGCGAGCGATAGGGCGTATCTGATGAAACAATTGGCACGATTCGTGCTCCCGAAGGAGCACATTTTTCGCCTCTTCGCGTGCTCGGACGGCTCTCGACCTTCCGAGCGATCCCTCAGACAGAGCCTGGCCTTCGCGGAGCGCCGTTTGCTGCTACAGACCGTGATCCCGCAGAAATTGTTCGATCGCATCGTTGATGCGCATGAAGGCTTCACGCGAAGGGATGTGGCGGCAGCCTCTGAGGAGTTCGGTGGAGACTAGGTTTGGAATGACCTGTTTCGCTCGCTCCAGAACGGCTTCGCCTGGAAAGAAGATGTCGTTTTCGGATGCGAAGACGAGCGTCGGGGAGTGGAAGTCCTGTAGTTCTTCGGCGGTGGCCCGGCGGGGGAGGTCAGAGTCCAGCTTTACGTGGCGGTAGACGGCCCCGATCTGTTGCGTGAGGTCTTCGTCTTCCTCGGCTAGCAGGGGGCTGGCGGCCTTCCGAAGTCGTTCACTGCTCGGGGAGAGACGGTACCGGATCATCGGTAGTGCGACCTCGATCAGAATCCGGGGGATCGAACCGCCAACGATCCCGGATGGCGAGACGAGGACCGCGCCGGAAACACACCCCGGCGCGTGGCCCGCGACCCGCAGGGCGACGCCGGCCCCGTAGGAGATCCCCACGAAAGGCGCTCTCTTTATACCGAGGCTGTCGAGGACCTCTTCCATCCAGCGTGCATGCCCGTCGCCCTTCGACGAGGGCCGGGACGGCGCGCTTCTACCGGGCTGCCCGATGATGTCCGGCGAATAGACGCGCCGGTTCTCCGCGAGCGGCAGGAACCATCTCAGGCAAGTCGGATTGAGGAAGTTGCCTCCCGAGAGGACCACGACCGAGGGAGCGTCTTCCGGCCCGGTTGCCAGGACGTGCGTGTCACCCAGACTCGTCCTGACCGTCACGCTTTCGACTTCGGCGCCGAGGCGGGCCAGAGCGTCATCGTAGAGCGCCATGATCTCCGCTTCGCCCTCGGGGCTCCTGAAGATCGGAGAGGACATCGCACCTACCTTCGAGATCTTGGGAAATTCGTGGCTACCGGATCACCTGCAGAGCTTGCGGCTCGATGCGGAAGGACATAGGGAGGCGGCCCCAGATCTCACCGTCGAGCTGGACGGGGACGTTGGCGCCGGGGGCGTTGGCGCGCAGCTCCGTGGCCCCGAAGGAGCGCATGGAGCGGTTCAGGGGGTTGCGGGCCAGGATGCGGGCCAGTATGTCGGGCCGGAGGAGCACGCTGACGCGCTCGACCAGAATGGCCTCCAACTCTCCGCTGGTCAGGGAGCCGGGGCCGGCGACCCGGAAGTCGCCGCCGTAGTAGTGCCCGTTGGCGATGATGGCGAACTGGGTGACGTAGGTGGTGTCGCCTTCGATCACGTGTACCGAAGGGATGTCTTGCTCCATTAGCACCTTCACCGCCATCAGCGGGAATGCGAGGATGCGCAGGTAGCGTTTCAGGCGCGGCGTCATCGTGCGCACCACGCTCGCGTCGAAGCCGAGGCCCGCCATACAGGCGAAGCGCCGCTCGACGCCATCCCGATCCGTAGCGACGCCGAGGTCTATGCGGGAACTATTTCCCTCCAGGATGCGCTCGCACGAGCGTTTGAAGTCCTGGGGTAGTCCCAACTCTCTCGCCAGCACGTTCGCCGTGCCGAGCGGCAGGATGCCTAGAGTAGCGCCTTCCGAGAGGCCGTTTATGACCTCGTTCACCGTGCCGTCGCCGCCGGCCGCGACGACCAGCCGGTCGCCGGCGAGGGAAGCCAGATCCGTGGCGTGGTTCGGGTACTCGGTGTTCAACACCTCGATTTCCCGGCCGCCGGCGCGCAGTACCTTCGCGTATCGCTCCAGGTAATTCTTGCTGCCCGCTCGCCCCGAGTTCGGGTTGCCGATTATCACCGTGTCCGTGTTCCTGTCCATCTTCCGTACTATATGCCCTTTCCCCGAGAAAGTTTCTTGCAGTAACATACGTTCTGTGGACAAACGGGAAGGATATGTTGGATAGCCCGAAGAATCCCCTCGAAGGCTTCGTGGTGCCTGGGATCGGGGTTGACGTGGTGGACTGTGAGCGGATGAAGTTCGCCCTGGAGCGCACCCCGAGAATACGCAAGCGCCTCTTCACCGAAGCGGAGATCGAATACTGCGAGAAGTTCCGTTTCTACGAGCGCCACTACGCCGGACGCTGGGCCGCCAAAGAGGCCGTGACGAAAGCCCTCGGCTGCGGCCTGATCCAATGGAACGGCGTCGAGGTGATGCGCCAGCGCCGCCGCGCCCCCACGGTTCGCATCTTCGGCAAGATAAAGAAATTCGCCGATGCCGTGGGCGTCCGCGAAGAGGACATCCACATCTCCATAACCCACTCCGAGCTCTCTGCAGTCGCCGTCTGCACCATCAGGCGCGAGCAGATAGCGGGATGAAGCTCTACTCCGCCGAGGAGATGTCCCGCGCCGACAACGCCGCGCAGCGACTCGGCATCCCCGGCGGCGTGCTCATGGAGCGGGCCGCAGTGGCGATGGCCGAAGAGATACTGGAGCGATTTCCCCCTCTCAGCTTCCGTGGCCGCCGGGCGCTCGCCGTCTGCGGCGGCGGCAACAACGGCGGGGACGGGTTCGTGATCGCCCGCGAACTGCGCCGCGCCGGTGTCACGGTCTCCGTCATCGCCACCAAAGACGAGTACTCTGGCGATCCGGCGACAAACCTCGTGGCGCTGCGGAACCTCGGGGTGGAGGTCCACGGCCCCGGGCGCCTGGACGGGTTGTTGGACGGAACGGCCCTGGTCGTGGACGCGCTGCTCGGGACTGGCTTCTCGGGGGAGGTGCGGGAGCGGGAAGCGGCCCTGATCCGGAAGCTCAACGACGCCCGAATCACCACCGTCGCGGTGGACGTACCCTCCGGCGTGAACGGTTCGACGGGCGAGGTGGCCGGAGAGGCGGTGCTGGCCGATGTGACCGTCTGCGCGCACGCCGCCAAGATAGGGTGTGTGATCTCCCCCGGACGCGAGCACGCGGGCGAGGTCATGACCGTGGACATCGGCATCCCGCCCGAGGCCGACGTTGAGCCCTCGCTCGTGTGGACGGACAGGGCTACCCTGCGCGGCCTCGTCCCGCGCACCGAAGAGCCGGCGCACAAGTATTCTGCCGGGGCCTTGCTGGTGGTCGCGGGCTCGCGGGCTATGACGGGGGCGCCGGTGATGTCCGTCCGGGGGGCGCAGCGGGCCGGGTGCGGCATCGTGTTCCTCGCCACACCGGCGAGCGCGGCCCCCGCCGTGGACCTTCAACTCACCGAGGCCATCGTCTACGGCGTGGCGGAGGACGAAGACGGTGGCATGACCTCCGGGGCGCTGGAGCAGATCCTGGATCACGCCGGCCGGGCGACGGCGCTCGCGGTCGGGCCGGGGATCGGGACCGGCGACGAGAGCCTCCAACTGGTCGAGGGAATCCTGCGAGGGACCGAGGTCCCTGTGCTCCTCGACGCGGACGCCGTCACGGCCCTCGCCGGCTCCGACGCCCTCGCGGGTCGGGAAGCGCCAACCGTCATCACGCCCCACGCCGGGGAACTGGGACGCCTGATGGAGAGCGGGGCGGAAGAGGTTTCGGCCCACCGGCTCCACTCCGCGCGGGCGGCGGCGGACGAACACGGCTGCTGCGTGCTGCTCAAGGGATCGGACACCCTGATCGTCGATGGCGAGAGGGCGGCGGTCAACTCCACCGGCAGCGTCGCGCTCGCCACCGCCGGGACTGGGGATGTGCTGACAGGCGTGATCGGGGCTCTCCTCTCCCGCGGCATGGACGCCTACGACGCCGCCCGCGCCGGAGCCTGGGTCCACGGCCGGGCAGCGGAGCTGTGGCTGGAGGAAACAGGATGGCCCGAGGAGAGCATGGCCGCCACCGACCTGCTCCCGTTGATACCGCCGGCCGTAGGTGAGATCTTGTGAGCGTCGAGAGAAGAGTGATCCCGGTCATCCTGCGCTCTGCCTATTCGTTGGTCATAGGGGTCTTGGTTACTTGCTTCGTGGCGTTCGGCGTGCAGGCATTCTATCCGAGGCCCGACTATCCTGATTATTCGGCCTATCCTCCCGGCGACCCCGCGGAGGTTAGCGAGGAGGAGGAACAGCGCCATCAGGCCGAGTACGAACGCAGGATAGACGCCTTCGAGAAGCGTTCCGAGGCGTACAATCGGAACGTGTTCATCGTCACCACGATCTGCTGCGTGGCGATTCTGTCCCTTTGCATACTCTATCTGGAGACAGTGCCGGTCATCGGGCCGGGACTCATCTTCGGCGCGGTGTTCACTTTGTTCTACGGCCTCGGGCTGGCTTTTTCCGTGCAGGACGATCGGCTGAGGTTCGTGGCTTCCGGGGTGGGACTTGCGATCCTGCTGGCGCTGGCCTACAGGAAGTTCGGACGACGCGGCGCCGAAGCGGGGCACGCCCCATGAAGCACGATATCCTGTGATGTGACGATGTGGTGAATCTGGGAGGATCACAGTGGAAAACCAGGACATTCGGGACCTGAAGGTCGGCGAAGTGATGCATGAGGACTGGCCCACGCTAGGGCCCGAGAACACGGTCGAGGATGCGATCAAGCTGTTCGCCGAAACCCGGACCTCCGGCGCTCCGGTGGTCGAGGGCACCAGCATCCTGGGTATTATCACGGAGGGAGACCTGATCTTCAGGGACGCCGAGATCAAGGCCCCCGGCTTCCTTGACATCCTGGGAGGATTCATCCCGCTCGGTAGCTGGGACGAGTACCGTGAGGAGTCCCTCAAAAGCGCTGGCGTAACGGTCGGCGAGGTGATGACGACGGACCTCACGACCGTCTCCCCCGACACCTCCCTCTCCGAAGCCGCTACCATCATGGCCGAAGGCAGGTTCAAGCTCCTGCCAGTTGCTGTGGACGAGGGATTGCGCGGTGTGATCACGCGCATGGACATCCTCACTCTTCATATCCTCAACCCCCGCCAGTAACCCGAACGTGGAGAGCCGCACCGTGAGCGTCCGCGCCCCGAGCCGCACGTGGGCCGAGATAGACCTGGACGCGGTGCGCCACAACGTCCGTACCCTCAAGCGCCGGGGCTCCAGCGCCCGCCTGATGGCCGTGGTCAAGGCCGACGCCTACGGTCACGGTGCGCTCCCCGTCTCCCGCGCCGCGCTGGAGGCCGGGGCGGACTCCCTCGCCGTCGTCACGGTCGAAGAGGGCGCGGAGTTGCGCGAGGGCGGCATCGAAGCCCCGATCCTGGTCTTCACAGACCTCCTGCCAGATCGCCTCCCGCTCGCGGAAGCGCACCGCCTCGCGGTGACGGCCCATTCCCTTCCCAGCGCCCGGCGCATCGCCGGACATCCCGGCCTGGAAGCCCACCTGAAGGTGAACACCGGCATGAACCGCTGGGGCATCGAGCCCGAAGAGCTGGGAGAAGCTCGCAAGGCCCTCGGCGGCCAGCTCGCGGGCGTGTACACGCACTTCGCCTCCGCCGACTCCGACCCAGAGGCGACCCGGCGCCAGATAGAGATCTTCGATGAAGTCCTGGCCACCCATCCGTTTGGCGATGTCATCGTCCACGCCTCCAACTCGGCGGGCGTCTTTTGGCATCCCCGCGCCCGCTACGACCTCGTGCGGCCCGGCGTCGCCCTGTACGGGTTGCACCCGGCGGGCGACGAGGGGGACCCGGCGGACGAGAATCTGCGACCCGCGATGACCCTCAATAGCTACGTGGCTGACGTAAGGCGGCTGGAGCCCGGCGATGGGGTCTCCTACGGCCTGACGTTCCGGGCTTCGGGGCCGATGTTCGCCGCGACGGTTCCGGTGGGCTATGCGGAGGGGTATCGGCGGACGCTCTCGGGGAAGGCTGAAGCCCTGATCCGGAACCGACGGCGGCCTCTTCTGGGGCGCGTTACCATGGACGCCTGCGTGTTCGGGGTGGATGAGGCGGTCGAGGTGGGGGACGAGGTCGTGCTGCTGGGGAGACAGGGAGAAGAGAAAGTCCTCGCCGAAGATCTCGGAAGATGGGCCGGCACGATAAACTACGAGGTAACGACGGGGGTGGATCCCCGGCGAGTCGAGAGGAGCTACGGAAGTGTTCAAAGACCTTAACTGGGGACCCGCCTTCAAACGGGCTGCTACGTTCGTCGTGATCTGGCTGGGCCTCGTCTACGCCATGAGCGTGGCCGCACCGGACAGCTTTCTCGCCATGACCCGCGAGCAAATACCGAGCCTCATCATCAACGCCATCATGTTCTTTTTCCTCTTCGCCTTCCTCTTCGCCTTCACCGAGAAACGCCGGACCCGGCGGGTGGAACAGCTCAAGGCCCAGAAGAAGGGCAAGCCGGAAAAATCCCCGGCGGACACTAACGGCGAGGCGCCGGAAGGTTCGCTCAGGGGCCAGCGCAACCCGAACACCAGCCGCAAGAAGGCCCGCCGCAAGCGGTAGGTGGAACCCGCGAGCGGCCGGTCTCCGCAGGCTCGCGAGCTTCACAAAACGCACGCGTGAGGCTATTATCGAATCGTTCCATCGCAATCAAACGAAGGGCGTAGCATGGACATCAAACGGACGAAGAGGGACCGCCTGATCCTGGGTGTGTGCGGCGGCCTGGCCCTCCACTTCGGGTGGAGCCCGAACGTGGTGCGGCTCCTCGCCGTGCTGGGGACGCTTTTCCTACCCGGCCCTGGCTGGCTGATACCCGTCGCCTACCTGGTGCTCGGCGCCATCCTCCCCGAGAGCGAGGCGTACTAGCCCTGTGACCTCTATGGACTTCGCGGAGGCCCAGAAAGAGGCCCTGGGTTGCACGAAGTGCGGCCTGTGCCACAGCCGGACCCGCGTGGTCTTCGGCGAAGGACCCCTGAACGCCGGGCTGTTCATCGTGGGCGAAGCGCCGGGCTTCAACGAAGACCGGGACGGCAAACCGTTCGGCGGCGCGTCCGGGATGCTGCTGGACCGACTCCTATCTTCCGCGGGCCTGGGGCGCGATGAGGTCTATCTCACCACCCTCGTCAAGTGCCGGCCTCCGGATTCCCCTCCCCGCTCCCCGAAGCCCTCCGAGGTCAGCACCTGCCGGCCCTATCTCCTCGCCCAGCTTGCCGCCGTGGACCCGAAGGTGGTGGTGGCGATGGGGGACCTGGCGAGCCGCGTGCTCACCGGCCGCAAGGAGGCCGTCTCCCGCATCCGGGGCCGGGCGGTGCCGCTCGACGGACGGTACGTCCTCCCGACGCTCGCGCTCTCGCGGGCTCTCTACACCCCGGCGGATCGGGCGCTCCTGATCTCTGACTTCTCCCGCATGCCGGAGTTGCTGGAGGCCGACCGTCCCTCCACCTACGAGACCCTGAACGTCCCCCGCGTCCCCGGACACGCCGGCGCCGAGCGGGAGCCCCTTCAGCCGGGCCTCTGGTAGCCGGGGTAGAGCCCGCCGTGGTGTGGGACGAACTGGACGAGGAAGCCCTGGAGGGTCTGGCCGCGCGTGCGGCGCTGACCCTGAAGCCTGGCGACGTGGTCGTGCTCTCCGGCGAGGTCGGCTCGGGCAAGACGACCTTCGTGCGGGCCGCCGCGCATGCTATGGGCGTCGCCGGGAGGGTGACGAGCCCCACCTACCAGCTCGCCCGAAGCTACGAAGGGACCATCGGAGGCCGCCGGGTCGTGGTGAACCACCTGGATCTCTACCGCCTGGAAGGGATCGAACCCGGAGACGTCCTGGAGCTCGACGAATACCTAGACCCCAGCGCCGTGACGTTCGTGGAGTGGGCCGAACCGGCGCTCGGCCTGCTGGAAGATCCCACCGTCGTGGGCATCTCCCACCGTACACCCACGACACGCCGGGTGAGCCTCGAAGGACCCGTCGCCGAGCGTCTAGGCAAATGCTGATACTGGCCCTCGACGCCTCGACTCCCGTCGTCGCCGTCGCGGTCGCCCGCGCGGAGGAAGGGGAGCGTCAGATCCTGGCCGAGATCTCCGTCTCCGCCTGCGGGGCGTCGGAGGCTTTGCTGTCAGCCATCCACGCGGCGCTAGACCTCGCAGGGGAGGACCTTGCCGCCGTGGAGCGCGTGCTCGCCGGTGTCGGCCCCGGCACGTTCACCGGCATTCGCATCGCGGCCTCCACCGCCAGGGCCATCTCCCTCGGGACCGGAGCCGCTCTCGCCAGCAACTCCACCCTCGCGGCGCTCGCAGCCCCGGCCCTCTCCGCCGCCCCCGACGTGCTGGCCGTCCTCGACGCGAAGCGGGGCGAGGTCTTCGCTCAGCGGTTCTCCAGTGCCGGAGAAGGGGAGATAGCCTGCGTGAAGCCGGAAGAACTTTCAGCGGAGAGCGAACCGCTCGTGGTCGGCGACGGGGCGGTTCGCTACCGGGATGCGCTCTCGCGCCTCGGGCGCATCCCTCCCGATGACTCGTCGCTGCACCGGGTCACGGCCGGTGGGCACGTGATGTCCGCGGATCTCTCGCCCGTCGAGGCCGGGGATCTCGCGCCGATCTACGTCCGCCAGCCCGACGCCGAGGTACGCCGGGACCTCAACCCGTGGAGCCGCCCGTGAACGAGCCGAAAGTGGATCCAACCGAGGGGCTCGTCTTGCGGCGAATGGAGCCAGAAGACCTCCCGGCGGTCCTGGAGACGGACGCTCTCTGCCTCCCGCGGCCGTGGGGTGAGGCTGGCTGGCGCGAAGAGCTGGGCAGCCCATTCGGGCTGTGCTTGGTGCTGGAGGAAGGTGGCGTCATGGTCGGGCATATCGCGGTCAAGCGCGTCGCCGACGAGCTGCACGTCACCACGCTCGCCGTGCGTTCCGAACACCGCCATCGGGGCTACGCCCGAGCCCTCGTAGAGAGCGCGGTCTCCGAGTCCCCCGACGCCCGCCACGCTTACCTGGAGGTGCGCCCGAGCAACGCCGCCGCCCGTGCGCTATACGGCTCCCTGGGTTTCGTGGAGGTCGGGCTTCGGCGCCGCTACTACGGCGACGAGGATGCGTTGCTCATGGCCCGGGACCTCGGGGACTAGTCCGAAGACCCCCGGCGACGCTCCCGCTCGTCCCTGGACTTCTCTCTACGCCGCCGGAGCTCTTCCCGGCCCTCGAAAGGCTTCAGCAGCAAGAGAGCCGGTATCAGGCACGCGAGGAAGCTAATGAAGAGGCCGACGGCGATCAGGGGGTCAACCGGTCCCCGGAACAGATAGATAAAGAACATCGCCAGCATCACCAGCGCGATGAACGCGAACAGCAAAGAGAACATCCGCATACTACAAGTATAGCCGTTCGTCCGCCGGACCAGTTAAGAATCCTCGCACATCGCGAGACCCTTTCGGGGGCTATTCCTTCTCGAACGGATCCGCGCTGTGGGGAAACGGTTCGTATTCCGCCGCTTCGCGCCGCTCCCAGTCGGCTTTCGTCAGCGCGTACTCGACTTCCCCATGCTCCGCGCCCGCGATGGGGTCGGACCATTCCTGGTGGAAGGTCCGCACAAACGTCAGGCCTGACTTCTCCATCACACGGCGGGAGGCGAGGTTGACCGCCATCGTCTCCGCCCGCACGCGCCGCACGCCGAGTTTGGTGAAGCCCTTGTGGATCAGGGCTCGGGCCCCTTCGGTGGCGTAACCCTTGCCCCACGCGGAACGGCGTAGCCGGTAGCCGAATTCTACTTCGCCGGGGCGGCTGCCCTCCGGCGGCCGGAACTCGAACCACCCCAGGAATTCCCCGGTGGACTTCTCGATAGCCGCCCAGCAGCCGAACCCCGCGAAACGCTCGTAGTAGTGGAGGAACCGGGGCAGAACCTCGTCCCGGATCTTCTCCCGGGGCGTCGGCCTGCCGCCGGTGAGGAAGCGCATGACCTCGGGATCGTTGTCCAGGACGAACAGGTTGTCCACGTCGTCCTCGGTGAACCGGTGCAGTATCAACCGTTCGGTCTCCAGAAATACTTCCATTCTCTGAGCCTACACGAGCCTGCGAGCACAGACCGGCCAGACTGAAACTCTCCGACAGGCCGAAATGCTATAAACGGCCCGTGATCCTCGCTATCGAAACATCCTGCGATGACACGTGCGCGGCAATCGTCGAGCCCGATGGCCGCCGCGCTCTCTCCAACGTCGTCCACACCCAGACGGAGCACGCGCGCTACGGCGGCGTCGTCCCCGAGGTCGCCTCCCGCGCCCACCTCGAACGGCTGGACGGCGTGATCGAAACGTCCCTCGCAGAGGCCGATGTCACCCTCGATGACGTGACGCGCGTCGCGGTGACCGTTCGCCCCGGCCTGATCGGCGCACTCCTCGTCGGGGTGGCGGCGGCGAAGGGGCTCGCTTACGCCCGCGGCCTCCCGCTCGTGCCGGTGAACCACCTCGAAGGACACGTCGCCTCGGCGTACCTGGCGGACCCGGCGCTGGAGCCGCCGTTCGTCGCCCTGATCGCCTCCGGCGGCCACACCGCCCTGTACGCTGTGGACGCCACCGGAAAGATGGACCTACTCGGCGAGACCCTGGACGACGCTGCGGGCGAGGCTTTGGACAAGGGCGCCAGGATGCTCGGCCTCGGGTTCCCCGGCGGCCCCGCCATCTCCGAGGCCGCGAAGGAAGGCGACCCGAATCGCTACGATTTCCCGGTCGCTCTCAAAGGACGGAACAACCTGGATTTCAGCTTCTCCGGCCTGAAGACGAGCCTGCTCTACAGGCTGAAGAACCTGGGAGAAGAGGGAGCCCGCGACGAACTTCCGCACCTGGCCGCGAGCTACGAGGCCGCGGTGGTCCAGGCGCTCTCCCGCAAGCTCCTGCGGGCCGCCGACCTCCACGAATCCCCGACGCTCGTCGTCGCCGGCGGGGTGGCCGCGAACGGACTCCTGCGGCGTAAATTGGACGAGGAGTGCGGGGAGTTGGGACTCCGGCTGGTCGTGCCGGCTCCTGAACTGTGCACTGACAACGCGGCTATGATCGGGGCTTCCGCCGCCCGCTCGCCGTCCATCCCCTTCCCGGATTACCTGAGCCTGAACGCCCGCAGCGTCTAGGAAACGCGCGGCCCGGAGAGGGCGCGCTCTCGCTCCTCGCCGGTGAGGACGGTGCTCCCGGCGCACGTGACGCACGTCGCATGGACGTTCCCGGCGTGGTTCTTGACGTAGAAAAAGACCATCTTCTTCGGCACCCGGTACAGGATGTGTTCGGTTCGCGCCCCGCAACGCTCGCAGTGGCGCTCCTCACGCCCCAATTCCTTCGGGATGTGGCTCAGGCTCGGTAGCCTCTCGGGGATGACTCCAGCTTCGATAATGCCGTTCATGGTTTGAATTGTAGCGCGGTCGGGACTATACTTTCGATGTTGGCACTCTCAACGCCAGAGTGCCGAAAAGCGGGGATCCCCGCAAAGACCTGTGTAGTCTAACAGAGGAGGACTCAGGTGGCGCACAAAGAGTTGAAGTTCGACAGTGAAGCGCGACGGGCGCTCGAAGGCGGGGTAAACAAGCTCGCCGACGCGGTCAAGGTGACGCTAGGTCCCAAGGGCCAGTACGTCGTATTGGACAGGAAGTTCGGTTCGCCGACCATCACCAACGACGGTGTGACGATCGCCCGCGAGATCGAACTCGAGGACATCTTCGAGAACCAGGGCGCGCAGCTCGTCAAAGAGGTCGCGACCAAGACCAACGACGTAGCGGGCGACGGCACGACGACGGCGACCGTTCTGGCGCAGGTCATCGTGCGCGAGGGCCTGAAGAACGTGGCGGCCGGCGCCAACCCGGTCATCCTGCGAGCCGGCGTGGACAAGGCCGTGACGGCGGCCGTGGAGGCCATCAGGGGCCAGTCCACGGAGATATCCGGGCGGAATGAGATCTCCCGCGTCGGCGCCATCTCGGCTCGTTCGGAGGATATCGGCAACGTCATCGCCGACGCCATAGACAAGGTCGGCAAGGACGGCGTGGTGAACGTCGAGGAGGGCCAGACCTTCGGGCTGGAGCTGGAGTTCACCGAGGGCATGCAGTTCGACAAGGGCTACCTCTCGCCGTACTTCGTCACGGACCAGGAGAGGATGGAGGCGTCGCTGGACGACCCGTACATCCTGATCGCCAACCAGAAGATCGGCAATGTCCAGGACGTGCTGCCGCTCTTGAACCAGGTGATGCAGTCCAACCGTCCGCTCCTCATTATCTCCGAGGACGTGGAGGGCGAGGCTCTCGCTACCCTGATCGTCAACAAGCTGCGCGGCACGTTCAACGCGGCGGCGGTCAAGGCCCCCGGCTTCGGCGACCGGCGCAAGCGGATGATGGAGGACATCGCCACCCTCACCGGCGGCGAGGTTATCACCGAGGAGCTTGGCCTCAAGCTGGAGAACACCCAGCTCAACCAGTTGGGCCGGGCGCGTAGGGTCGTCATCACCAAGGACGACACCGTCATCGTTGACGGCGCGGGCGAGACCGAGCGCATCACGGGCCGGATCAACCAGATCCGCTCGGAGCTCGAGTCCACCGACTCGGACTTCGACCGCGAGAAGCTGCAGGAGCGGCTCGCCAAGCTGGCCGGCGGAGTAGCCGTCATCAAGGTGGGCGCCGCGACCGAGACGGAGCTCAAGGAGCGCAAGCATCGCGTGGAGGACGCATTGTCCGCAACCCGCGCGGCCCTCGAGGAGGGCATCGTTCCTGGGGGTGGCGTGGCCCTGCTGCACGCGCAGCAGCCCGTCACCGACCTGCTCGACTCGCTCGACGGCGACGAGAGGACCGGCGCGAGGATCGTGCATCGGGCGCTGGAGGAGCCGAGCCGCCAGATCGCCTCCAACGCCGGCGCCGACGGCTCGATCGTGGTCGATCAGATCCGCACACGCGGCGGCGCCATCGGATTCAACGCTCTGAGCGGAGAGTACGAGGACCTCGTCCAGGCCGGCATCATTGACCCGGCGATGGTCACCCGTTCGGCGCTTCAGAACGCGGCTTCCATCGGCAGCCTCATCGTCACGACCGAGGTCGTGGTGGCCGAGCCCGAGGAGGACGCGCCCGCGATGCCCGGCGGTGGCATGGGCGGCATGATGTAAGGAGTCTCTACAGAGACCCTTCGAGGCGGCGTTCCCTTTTGGGGACGCCGCCTTTTTGCTGCGCGGTATGGTTGTGCGAGAATGTCGTTTTGCTGCATAATGCCTTTTACACCGATTTTGGGGACGACGGTACATTGAACACTATGGGAAGGGAATTTTGACATGTTTTGTACCAATTGCGGCGCGCAAAATAGCGAAGTGGCAACGCGTTGTGTCAATTGCGATAATGAGCTACGGCGAGTGGAAACGCCTAATGTGGACGTTCCGCTCCCACCGAACCAAGCCTCTTCTATTTTCGCTGGCGCTTCGACTGGGACGGTCCCCAATGTTCGGAATTACCTCGTCCAGGCTGTTGTGCTAACGACAGTATGTTTTGTGCTCGCTCCGTTTACGTTGTTCTTCCCTTTCATCGGGGTCGTAACCGGCATAATCGCCATCGTTTACGCGGCACAAGTAAACGGGAAAGTGGCAGGCAGGAACTACGCCGGAGCGGCTGAGTCGTCAAAGATGGCGAAGATCTGGTGCTGGATCACCTTTGCTTTTGTATTGATCGAGATCGGCATACTCTTGCTTCTCTTCTTCATACTGCTGATGTCGGCCCTCTTGTAGAGTGCTCCGCTTTTCGTAACCCTTAGCGTTTTGCCGGGGTCTCACTCAGAACTTTGAGGCGGCGTTCCCTTTTGGGGGCGCCGTCTTCTTGTTTCGGGTGTATCGCCGGGGGTATAAAGCGTGTCTAACGGGAGGAAACGAGCCAAATTAGGGGAGGTGAGGACATGAGGTCGGGTAACCTGGTGTACATCTTGGTGGTTGTAATCTTGGTGATCGTCGCCATCATACTGCTCCAACAACTGCTTGCCTAGAATTGTTGCGATGAGTCTGGGGAGGTTGTGAGACCGCTTTACGTCGTGCTTCTTGTATTGGGAGTACTCATCGCAATCCCGCTCTTCTTAACTTTTCTGGTCGTTTTGTTATTGTTGCTATCACAGCTTCTCTAGTAAAGGAGTTTGGCGTATGAGGGGAATACCGGGCGGTATCGTCGGCTTGGTGGTCGTCGTCATCCTCGTGGTGGTGGTAATCTACCTGCTCTTCTGATAGCCGGGATGAGTTTGAACACGGCCATATACGCGTCGCTGATCGTACTCGTGGTCGTAGTGGTGCTGAGCCTGTTGGAGGTCATCTAGGCTCCTCGTTGGCTTGACCCCGGAAGTAGGCCGGGTGTAGCATAACCGGGATTTGCGGCGGTTAGCGAAAAAGATCGTAGGGGCCCACGGGGGCGTTCTCCGTGGGCTTTTTTGTGCCTGTTCGTAGAGACCGGAAAGGAACGACCTCGCTTTCATGGATATCGAGATAGGAAGAGCGAAAACGGCGCGCCGGGCTTATGGCCTGGATGAGATCGCCATAGTGCCCAGCCGGAGGACCCGCGACCCGGAGGACGTGGACATCTCCTGGTCGCTGGGAGACCTCCACCTGGACCTGCCGTGCCTGGCGAGTGCGCTGGACGCGGCCGTTGACCCGGTGACGGCCGGCATCATCGGGGAGCTCGGCGGCCTGGCGGTCATGAACCTTGAGGGCATACAGACGCGCTACGAGGACCCGGGTCCAGTGTTCGAGGAGATAGCCAGCCTCCCGGAGCAGAAGGCCACGCGGGTTATGCAGGATATCTACACAGAGCCTATCAAGGAAGAGTTGATCTTCCGTCGCGTGCAGGAGATCAAAGACAAGGGCGTCATAGCCGCCGCCTCCCTGACGCCCCAGAAGGTGGAGAAGTACCACAGAGCCGCCATCGAGGCCGGGCTTGACGTGCTCGTTATACAGGGTACCGTCGTCTCCGCCGAGCACGTTTCCCGGAGCGTCGAACCTCTCAACCTGATGGAGTTCGTGCCATCCTTGAACGTTCCCGTAGTGGTCGGGGGATGCGCGAGCTACTCCACGGCGCTGCACCTGATGCGGACCGGGGCCGTCGGCGTGCTCGTCGGGGTCGGGCCGGGACGTATCTGCACGACGCGCGGCGTCATCGGGGTCGGCGTACCGCAGGCGACAGCCATCTCCGACGCGGCGGCGGCCCGCACCCGCCACTACATGGAGACCGGCGAGTACGTGAACGTGATCGCCGACGGCGGGATGCGCACGGGCGGGGAGATCGCCAAGGCCATAACCTGCGGCGCCGACGCCGTGATGCTCGGCAGCGCGTTCGCCAAGGCCGAGGAATCCCCCGGACGCGGCTACAGTTGGGGGATGGCGACCTTCCATCCGACGCTGCCGCGCGGAACGCGCATCCAGACCACCACCACCGGCACGCTGGAGGAGATCCTGGTAGGACCGGCCCGCGAGAACGACGGGACTTTGAACCTGATGGGCGCGTTGCGGACCAGCATGGCGACCACCGGCTACCAGAACATCAAGGAGTTCCAGAAGGCCGAGATCATGTTCGCCCCCTCCCTCGCCACCGAGGGCAAGCTGGAGCAGCGCACCCAACGGGTCGGGATGGGCAGCTAGCGGGGCTTGGTAAAGAAGTACGACATCGTCGAGTTCGTCGAAGCCGGCGCGCCGCTTACCGAGCCCGTCACCAAGTTCGGCGGCCAACCGGTCTGGCTGGCGGAACCGGAGTGGCCGTTGAGCCGGGAGCTCGGCGAGCAGATGGAGTTTATCTGCCAGGTAGCTCTGGATTCGGAACTACTTGGAGTTCCATCCGGCAAGATGGCTTATCTTTTCATGACCGGAGACGAAGCAGCCATAGCCAACACGTGGGATCCAGGCGCTGGGGAGAACGCCATCGTGATCCAACCCGGCGGCCGCACCGGGGTCGCGCTCGTCACCCGTCCGCTCGAAACAGGACCATCTGTTCGCACATGGATCGAAGATGGCCCGGGGGACGGGACCGGATGGATGCCACGCGAATACGGTGTCGAGTTGGGGTTCGGAGAAGATCCAGACCCCGTCCCGTCCGAGGTGGAAATCTCCTGGACCGATGAAGAGTACGATGCATACTGCGATTCGCTCGCGGGCAATAAGATCGGCGGTATGCCCTTGTTTATCCAGGGCGATGCGTATCCCGAAGACGGCTCGTGGAGGTTTCTACTTCAACTTGACATGATGGAGGTTCCGTTCCACGTGAACTTCGGAGATGCTGGCATGGGATACGCTTTTCTCTCCGAAGATGGCCAATCCGGACGGTTCTTGTGGCAATGCTATTGATCGGGGAGGCTGACGGCTCTTGATCCTGGTCCTCGACTTCGGTGGACAGTACTCGCAGTTGATCGCGCGCCGCGTCCGGGAATGCCGCGTGTTCTCGGAGATGATCCCCTACGACACGCCCGTCGAGGAGATTCGGCGCCGCAACCCCGAGGGCATCATCCTCTCCGGCGGCCCCAACTCCGTCTACGAGGATGGCGCGCCGCGCGTGCATCCCGAACTGTTCGACCTCGACGTGCCGATGCTCGGCATCTGCTACGGGATGCAGCTCATGGCGCTCACGCTCGGCGGGGAGGTGGGGGCCGTCCAGATCCGGGAGTACGGCCGCTCCGACCTGCGGGTCACGGACCACGACGGCATCTTCGCGGGAACGCCCGAGGAGCAGAAAGCCTGGACCAGCCACGGCGACGCCGTGTTCGCCGCCCCTGAAGGCTTCCGGGTGACCGCCGAAACGCCGTCCGCACCGATCATCTCTTTCGAGAATCGGCGCGAGCATCGCTACGGGGTGCAGTTCCACCCCGAGGTGCGCCACACCGAGTACGGGATGGAGATCCTCAAGAACTTCCTGTACGACGCCTGCGGCTGCTCCCCGGACTGGACGCCGGTCAACATCATCACGGATGCGGTAGAGAAGATCCGGGCTCAGGTCGGCGACGCGAGGGTGATCTGCGGTCTTTCCGGCGGGGTGGACTCGGCGACGGCGGCGATGCTCGTGCATCGGGCCATCGGCGACAACCTGACGTGCGTTTTTGTGGATCACGGTCTGCTCAGGCAGAATGAGGCGGAGCAGGTCGTGCAGGCGTTCGGGGAGAACTCCGACGTGCCGCTCGTCCACGTGGACGCGAAGGTGCGCTTCCTTGACAAACTCGCGGGTGTCACCGACCCGGAGGGGAAGCGCAAGATCATCGGCGAGGAGTTCATCCGCACCTTCGAGGAGGAGGCCGGCAAGATCGCCGAAGACGCCACCTTCCTCGTGCAGGGCACGTTGTACTCTGACGTGATAGAGAGCGGCACCCGCGACGCCGCCAAGATCAAGAGCCACCACAACGTCGGCGGCCTGCCTGAGGTGATGGATCTCGACCTCGTGGAGCCGCTCCGAAACCTTTTCAAGGACGAGGTGCGGGTTGTGGCCGCCGAACTGGGTATGCCCGAGCGGCTGGTGTGGCGCCAGCCGTTCCCGGGGCCTGGGCTGGCAATACGGGTCATCGGGGACGTGACGGCCGAACGGCTGGAGATACTGCGCCGGGCCGACTTCGTCCTCCAGGATGAAATAAGGAACGCCGGCCTCTACCGCGGCCTGTGGCAGAGCTTCGCCGTGCTGCCCGCCATCCAGAGCGTCGGCGTCATGGGCGACGCCCGCACCTACGCCTACCCCGTCATCATCAGGGCCGTTACGAGCGACGACGCCATGACCGCGGACTGGGCAAAGTTGCCGCACGACCTCCTGGAGAAGATCTCCAACCGCATCATCAACGAGGTCTCCGGCGTCAACCGTGTGGCGTTAGATATAACGTCGAAGCCGCCGGGCACCATAGAGTGGGAGTGAGAAGGCTTCAGGTCATAGGTTTCAGGTATCAGCAAGAACTGCTCGGCCTGAAACCCGGCGCCGGAAACGAGACGGATGCGGCCACATTAACCTTTTGATCTTCGACGATGCAGATGCGAGATCGCGCTACGGCGAGAAAACCCGAAGCCTGACACCTGATGCCTGAAACCTTCAAACTAATGACCTTCAACGTCCGCAGCTCCCAGCACCGCGACGGCGAGAACGCCTGGCAAAACAGGGCCGCGCTCAACGTGGCGACGATACAACGATACTCGCCGGACCTTGTCGGCTTCCAGGAGCACCAGATCGGCAACCGGAGAGTCCACGACGCGGAGCTGCGGGGCTACGAACGCATCTCCGGCCCGCGCTACGAGAACCGCGAGCCCCACGCCCACAACGCGATCTACTGGCGGACAGACAGGCTGGAGCTGGTCGAGAGGGGTGGCTTCTGGCTCTCGGAAACCCCTGGGGAGTACTCCCGCTCGTGGGACGCACGCCACGTCCGCTCCGCCAACTGGGCTCGCTTCCGGGTGCTCTCCGGCGGCGCGGAGTTCGTGCATCTCAACACCCACCTCGACCACATCAGCGGGCGGGCGCGGCAACAGGGCGCGAGGCTCATCCTGCAATGGCTCGAAGAATTAGCGGAGGATCTTCCCGTCGTGCTGACGGGGGACTTCAACTGTGACCCTGGCTCCACGACCTACGGCATCTTTGCCGACGCTGGCTTCACCGACGCTCACATCGCCGCGGGCAACGGGCAGGCCAACACCTTCCACCGCTTCCGGGGAGAGGACTTCAGCCCGAAAAAGCGGGGGCGGGAGGTGAGGATAGATTGGATCCTGCCGCGCGACGCCCCGGAGAAGGGGCGGTGGACCGTCCACTCCTGCGATGTCGTCCGCGACGCCGAGCCGCCCGTTTACCCGAGCGACCATTACCCTGTCCTGGCGAGCCTCTCGCTAGAGACCTGAGCCCGAGATCCTGGGTTCCGGCCTGCCCGGCCAACGGCCTGTTTAACACGGATTTAAACCCGAGTTTACATAAGTGAAACTAAAGGCTCGCCACCTTGCCCTATCATCGTGCCCTGAAAGTCGGATTGAGATTCTGGTCCTTTAGTGAAGGGAGCACATGGGTTGAGAAGAACTGTGCGTTTGAGGCTTTTGGCGGGAGCGTTTCTCCCGGTTTTGGTTCTGGCTCTGGCCGCCTGCGGTAGCGGCGGTGGCAGTGGCTCTAGCGGAAGTGCTAGCGGGAGCGGCCAGGCTGCTTCGGGAGAGATCTCCATCGAAGGGTCGAGCACCGTGCAGCCGATCACGCAGGCAGCCGCCGAGTTGTTCTCCGAACAAAACCCGGACGCGAGGATCTCGGTCGGCGGGGCTGGCACCAGTGACGGTTTCGAGGCTTTCTGCCAGGGCGACACCCAGATATCGGACGCTTCGAGGCCGATAGACGTGGCCGAGGAGGTCCCGGTCTGCAAGGAGAACGGCGTCGAGTACATAGAGATACCGGTCGCCTACGATGGTATCTCGGTCGTGGTCAACTCCCAGAACGACTTCGCAACCGATATAACCAGCGAAGAATTGAAGGCGATCTGGGAGCCGGCAGCGGAGGATCAGGTCACGCAGTGGAGCCAGGTCCGCTCCAACTGGCCGGACGAGGAGATGAGCCTCTACGGCCCCGGCACGGAGTCCGGCACGTACGAGTTCTTCAACGAGGCCATCGTCGGGAACGAGGAAGAGGTCAGCCGCCAATCCGACGTCGAGATGAGCGAGGACGACAACGTGCTTGTGCAGGGCGTCGCCGGTGACCAGAACGCCCTCGGCTACTTCGGCTACTCTTACTATGAGAACAACCGTGACTCGCTGAAGGCCCTCGAAGTGGATGGCGTGGCGCCGACCGAGGAAACCATCCGCTCGGGAGATTACCTCCTCTCGCGCCCGCTGTTCATCTACGTGAGCACGCAGGCGATGGAGGAGAACCCGGCGGTCCAGCAGTTCGTTGACTTCTACGTCTCCGAAGAGAACCTCAACCGGCTCGTGGAGGCCGCCAAGTACGTGACGCTGCCAGACAGCCTGTCCCAGGAGTCCAGGGCCCAGTACGAGGACCGCACCACGGGCACCGTCTTCACCGAAGAGGGCGAGCCGAAGGGTGGCGACCTGGAAACCGCGCTCAAGCAGTCGCAGTAGCCGTTTGTAGTGGAGGGGTTCTACCTGTAGCATTGGGGCCGGGAAGGTTGACCGGCCCCAACTCTTTTTCTGGACACGAAGCTTTGGAGGTTTGGAGAAGGTGGCTCTAGAGTCAGGGCAAACGAGATCCGCGCCCGAGGACTGGCGGCGGAACTCCCGCGGGAGAGAGCTGAGGGAACGGATCGTAAAGGTCGTGCTGACCGCCTGCGCCTACCTCTCGATACTCACGACCTTCGGGATCGTCTTCGTCCTCCTGTTCGAGACCATCGGGTTCTTCCGGCAGGTCTCGATCTTCGAGTTCCTGACCTCCACCGAGTGGGCGCCGCCTAGCGGTGACTTTGGCATACTGCCGCTCGTCTACGGCACGCTCATGGCGACTATGATCGCCGTGATCGTGGCGCTGCCGCTGGGGTTGCTCTCGGCGATCTACCTGAGCGAGTACGCTTCCAGAGGACTGAGGCGTTATCTCAAGCCCGCGCTGGAGATACTTGCCGGGGTGCCGACCGTGGTCTACGGGTACTTCGCTCTCACGTTCATAACGCCGTTCCTCGGAAACAACGTCATTCCGGGCATAGAGTCCTTCAACGCCCTTTCGGCGGGCCTGATCATGGGGGTCATGATCATCCCGACCGTCGCCTCCGTTAGCGAGGACGCTATCTTCGCCGTGCCGCGGTCCCTGCGGGAAGGCGCCTACGCGCTCGGCGCGACCAAGCGGGAGACGGCTACCAAGATCGTGGTCCCGGCCGCGCTGTCGGGCATCGTCGCGGCGGTCATCCTCGGGGTCTCGCGGGCCATCGGGGAGACCATGATCGTGACCATCGCCATGGGCGCCCAGGCGAACTGGGGCGGCTCTCCTACAGAGAGCATGCAGGCGATGACGGCGTACATTGTGCAGGTGGTCGGCGGGGAGACGCCGCGCGGCTCGGTAACTTACCAGTCCATCTTCGCGGTCGGATCGGCGCTCTTTGTGATGACGCTGATCCTCAACCTCGTCAGCTACTGGTTCGTCAGGCGTTTCAGGGAGATTTACTGATGGCACAGACCACGAAGGTCAGGGAAGAAGGCGCGGGGCAACAGAGGCCGGAGTTCAAGACGGCCACGGGTACGCGCTATGCTCTGGACCGGCTGTTTACCATCGTGGTGACCATCGCCACGCTGGCCGGGGTCGCCGTGCTGGCTATACTACTGATCGACGTTTTCCGGGACGGCGCTCCCAGGCTGAGCTGGGAGTTCATTACGAATCCTCCGTCACAGATATTCCCCGAGACCGCAGGCATAATCCGGCCGCTGGTCGGCTCACTGTGGCTCCTCGGGTTGACGGCGCTGATCTCCGTCCCGCTCGGCATCGGGGCGGCCACCTATCTCGAAGAGTACGCCGAAGACACGCTCTTCAACCGGATAACCGAGATCAACATCTCCAACCTCGCCGGGGTCCCGTCCGTGATCTACGGTCTTCTGGGGCTTGGCATATTCGTCAACCTGCTGGGCGGTTTGACCGGAGGACAGAGCGCCGTCACCGGCGCACTCACCCTCAGCCTGCTCATCCTGCCCGTGATCATCGTCGCCACCAGAGAGGCGCTGAGGGCCGTACCCAACGCCGTGCGGGAGGGAGGCTATGCTCTCGGGGCGACGAAATGGGAGATCATCCGGAGCCATCTGCTCCCGATGGCTCTTCCGGGCGCTCTTACCGGGACGATCCTGGCGCTCTCCCGCGCCATCGGAGAGGCCGCTCCCCTGTTGGTCGTCGGGGCCTCGTTGTACCTGACCTACAACACCACCAATCCATTCGACCGGTACATGGCGCTCCCGATCCAGATTTACGATTGGATCAGCCGTCCGCAGGATGAGTTCAGGGTTCTTGCGGCCGCTTCCATCATCGTGATCATGGTGGTGCTGTTGTTGGCGAACTCCGTAGCCATCGTACTGCGTAACAGGTTCCAGAAGTAGTCATGAGCGAAGGCCAGACCAATCCAGGAGACCCGGAGGAGAACACAGAACCAATGGAATCGGAGAAGAAGATCAGAGAGAGGAATCCCATCACGAGACCAGCGGCGGAAGGCCGGGAGCAAGGCTCGAAGCCCCAGCAGGAGGGCTCTGGAGTCGTGGGCATGTCGGTCAGGGACCTGAACGCCTACTACGGCTCGTTCAAGGCCGTGTCGGACGTGAGCATGGAGATTCAGGCCAACAAGGTGACGGCCATGATCGGCCCGTCAGGTTGTGGGAAGAGCACGTACATCCGGTGCCTCAACAGGATGCACGAGGTCATCTCCGGGGCCTACGCCGAGGGGGAGGTTACGCTCGGCGATCAGGACATCTACGCCAAAGACGCGGACCCGGTGATCATCCGCCGCCGGGTCGGGATGGTCTTCCAGAAGCCCAACCCGTTCTCCAAATCCATCTACGACAACGTGGTGTGGGGAGCGAAGATCAACGGTTTCAGGGGCGATACGGACGAGTTGGTGGAGCGTTCCCTGAAGCAGGCGGCTCTGTGGGATGAGGTGAAGGACCGCTTGAAGGAGAGCGGCTACAGTCTCTCCGGCGGCCAGCAGCAGCGTCTGTGCATCGCCCGGACGCTCGCGGTGGAGCCGGAGGTCATCCTGATGGACGAGCCGGCGAGCGCGCTGGACCCGGTCTCCACGCAGAAGATCGAAGACACCATGGATGACCTGAAGAAGAGCTATACGGTGGTCATCGTCACCCACAACATGCAGCAAGCGGCGCGCATCTCGGACTTTACAGGCTTTTTCTACATAGAGAACCAGGGAGACCCGGGCCGCCTCTGGGAGTTCGACGAGACGGAGAAGATGTTCTCCAATCCGGATCGCAAGGAGACGGAGGATTACGTCACAGGCCGGTTCGGCTAGGGAGTCCGGGGAGGATCTAAGGATGCCGCGGGAGACTTTTCAGCAAGAGCTCGACACCCTGCTATCGGAGGTTCTGGACCTCGGAGGCGAAGTCGAGGGTACCCTGGACACGATGGTACGGGCGATGGAGGAGGGCGACGCGGCTCTCGCCGAGAAGGAACTGGGCGTTGACCTTCGCTTCAAGGCGCGCGGGGCTGAGATAGACGAGGAGAGCATGATCCTCCAGGCCCGCCAGGCCCCGGTCGCCCGCGACCTCCGGCTGCTCTACACCGTACAGGCCGTCACCAATCACCTGGTCCGCTCCGGCACCCTCACCGAGCACATCTGCCATGCGCTCGTCGACACCGCCGAATGCGAGCGGGACGAGGACCTCGAGGCGGCCCTGATCGAGATGGCCCGCACGGCCCGCAGGCTCTTCCATGAGGGAATGGACATCTTCCGGGACCGCGACATAGACCGCGCCAGGGACCTCCAGGCTGCCGACGACAAGGTGGACCTCCTTTACTCCGAGGCGATGAACCTGATCGCCAACCCCTCCGACGGTTCCCCTGGCGCCCCGGAGTGGCGGATGCGGGCCGCTCTGACGGTCCACTACCTGGAGCGCATCGCCGACCACGGCGTGGACATCGGCGGGCGCACCGTATTCCTGGTGACCGGAGAGCGCATAGAGAGCGCCATGCAGCAATACATAAACCGCGACCTGCGTGAGGAATAATCGATAGTCGATTCTCGACTGACCACACACGAATTCCGGTCTTTGTAACCTGTATGTCTATGCTACAATTGAAGCGTCATGAGGCTTACTCAGAAGAGCAAGTATGCTGTCCGAGCGTTGGTGGAACTGGCGCTCAACGAGTGCGGTTCGCCGCTCGGGGTAGCTGAGGTCGCGCGGCGGCAACGCATCCCGGAGCGGTTTCTGGAGCAGATCTTCGGCGATCTCCGGCGTGCCAGCGTCATAGAGAGCCGCCGCGGGGCTCACGGAGGATACCGGTTCGCAATGCCTGCGGAGGAGATCACCGTCCTCGACATCGTGGAGATACTGGACGGCGAGGTCAGGCCAGCCCGCTGCTCGGCCGGCGGCACCTGCTACATCGCCGAAGCCCCGCTCTGCGTGACCAGCAAGGTCTGGGACGAGGCCCGCGTCGCCCTCGAAGGCGTCTTCGGCCGCTACAGCATCGCGGAGCTGGCCGAGGACGAACGGCAGAACCGCGAAGACCGCGCCGGCCGCGAGGCCGCCGCCTCCCTCAGCCGGTAACGGGCGTTCCCCCGAAGAGCCCTTCCCTCGAAACCCTGCGCGCCCACGTCGGCGGACGGACGGAACTTGCCGAGACGGAGGTACGGGTTGGGGGCAGGATCTACCGCATGGTGCATCCTGCTGCGGCCGACACCCTCATAGACGAAGAGGACTTCGACCGCAACGAGCGCCTGCCGTACTGGGCGGATCTCTGGCCGAGCGCCATTGCCCTGGCGCGGCGCGTGGCGATGATGGATCTCTCTGGCAAGCGCGTCATGGAGTTGGGATGCGGCCTGGGACTTCCGAGCATCGCCGCGCTCTCCCGCGGCGCCGCCGTGCTCTCGACCGACCATTACCGGGCGGCGCTCGACTTCGCCGTCTACAACGCGCGCGCCAACCTCGGTGCGAGCCTCGGTCGGGAACTAGAGACGCTGCACCTGGATTGGCGGACGCCTCCCGACGATCTTGCGCCCTTCGATCTCGTGCTCGCCGCCGACGTGCTGTACGACAAGATGAACGTCGCGCCGCTGGTGGACCTTGTCCCGAAGCTCCTGACCCATGACGGGCAACTGCTGCTCGCCGACCCCCGGCGTGACTACGCCGGCAGGTTCCTGGAGGCGATGGAGCAGCGAGGCTTCGAGAAGTCAGCGGAGAGCGTGACCGTGGAGATTATGTTGTACCGCCTGCAAAGGTAACGCCGGGCTCGCGCCGGGTAGCAGAATCCTGCTAGCCGATCCCCGCCGCAAAACGTTTGTCGAAACGAGGAATACTGTGTATCGTCATGTGGGCGGGAGATCGCGGTTCGGCTGCATCGTTTCCGGTGTGCGCCTGAGGAAGGAGAACTAGTAGTGGCGGCACTGATCGATCCGGAACCAAAGCTCATAACCTTCGACTGCTACGGGACGCTCATAGACTGGGGTTCGGGCATCAACGCCTACCTGCGGGGAGTGCTGGCGAGAAAGGGCGCGGCGGTGGACCTCGAAGCCTTCTATCCGCGCTGGTACGAGCGTCAATTGCAAGAGATTTCCGGCCCGTTCAAGCTTTACCGCGACGTTCTCGGGGACAGCCTCCGAAACGCGCTCCGGGACTTCGAGCTTCCCGTCGAACCCGGCGACGGAGAAGACTTCGGAGACGCGATGGAGGGCTGGGAACCGTTCCCTGAGAGCGTGGAAATCCTGGCCAGGCTGGGAGAAAATTACTCCCTCGCCGTCGTCTCCAACAGCCAGCACGACATCATCTCTCACGCGGTCGAGAAGCTCGGCAATCCCTTTGAGTACGTCGTCACCGCAGAGGATGTGGGAGCGTACAAGCCGGACGCGCGGCCCTTCGAAAGAACCCTCGAACTGGCAGGCGCGATGCCGGAGGAAACCGTACACGTGGCCCGGTCGCAGGACGTGGACCTGCCTCGCTCGGTGCCGATGGGTATACGAACCATCTGGATCAACCGCAGCGGCGAACCGCTCCAGGCAGGTGTGCCGGAGCCCGATCACGAACTACCCGATCTCCGGCAGCTTCCGGGTCTTCTCGGGTTCGATTAAGCAACGGGCGGATTCGAGTCCCCGACTGTTATACTTTTTCCAGTGTTGCTGGAATCTCTAAATCCGACACAACTCGACGCCGTCACGCAGACCAAGGGGCCGCTCCTTATCCTGGCCGGCGCCGGGAGCGGCAAGACGCGCGTGCTTACGCATCGCATCGCCCACATCCTGGACCAGGGGCTGGCGGCGCCGGACGAGATCCTCGCGATAACCTTCACCAACAAGGCCGCGCAGGAGATGAAGGAGCGGGTGGCACTCCTCGTCGGGCCGGATTCCCGCAGGATGTGGGTCTCCACCTTTCACGCCTTCTGCGCCCGGATTTTGCGGGTCCACGCCGAGAAGCTCGGGTACAAGCGGGAGTTCACGATCTACGACGGCGCGGATCAGGTCCGGCTCGTCAAACGCTGCATCGTGGAGCTCGGCAAGGACCCCAAACGCTTCAACCCGCGCTCTTTTCAGTCCCAGATCTCCGCCGCCAAGAACCGCCTCGACGCCCCCGATGACTACCTGCGCGCCACCGAAGGCTACATGGCCGAGAACGTCGCCGAAGTCTACGACCTCTACCAGAAGCGCCTCTACGAAAACAACGCCATGGACTTCGACGACCTGATCATGCAGACCGTCGCCCTCCTGGAGCTGTTCCCCGAGGTCCGCCAACGTTACCAGACGCGCTTCAAGTACATCCACGTGGACGAGTACCAGGACACCAACCACGCCCAGTATCGCCTCGTCAACGTGCTGGCCGCCGCACATCGTAACTTATGTGTCGTTGGTGACGACGATCAAAGTGTCTATTCGTGGCGTGGAGCGGACATAAGCAACATCCTGGACTTCGAGCGGGACTACCCTGAGGCGACGGTCGTGAAGCTGGAGCAGAACTACCGCTCGACGCAGACGATCCTCTCGGCGGCGAACGCGGTGGTGGCGAACAACGCTTCACGGAAGCACAAGGAACTGTGGACGGCGGGGGAGGAAGGCGAACGCATCCGGGTGTTCACTGCCTCGGATGAGTACGGGGAGGCGCGGTTCGTGGTCGCGGAGATAGAGCGTCTGGTCGAGGGCGGCGCTTCGCCCAGGGACGTGGCGGTCTTCTACCGGACGAATGCTCAGAGCCGGGCGCTGGAGGACGTGCTGGTGAGGGAGGGGGTGCCGTACCAGATCGTGGGTGGCGTCCGCTTCTACGAGCGGGCGGAGATCAAGGACGCCATGGCATACCTCGCCGTGGTCGCAAACCCCGCCGACGCAGCCTCGCTGGAACGCATCATCAACGTGCCGAAGCGCGGGCTGGGCGCCACGTCGGTGGCGAAGCTCGTGGACCACGCCAGGAGGAACGGCGTCCCGCTGTACGAGGCTCTCTCGGAGGCGGGAGAGGCCGGCCTGACGGGCAAAGCGCAGAAGGCCTGCCGGGAGGTGAAGGATCTCTTCGACGGCTGGCGGGTGGCGGCGAGAGAGGTGCCGCCGGCGGAGTTGATCTCCGCCGTCCTCGACGAATCCGGCTACAGCAAGGAACTCGAGGCCGAGAGGACTATCGAGGCGGAGTCGCGCCTGGAAAACCTGGAGGAGCTGATCAACGCCGCCCGCGAGTACGAGCGGGTGGAGCCGGGGCCCACCCTCGAAGGGTTCTTGCAGGAGCAGGCGCTCTATTCGGAGACCGACACGGTGGGGACCGAGGGGCGCGTGACCCTGATGACCCTCCACAACGCCAAGGGCCTGGAGTTCGAGCACGTGTTCGTGGTCGGGATGGAGGAGGGGACCTTTCCGCACGCCCGCTCGCTGGACGAGCAAAATTTGGAGGAGGAGCGGCGGCTGTTCTACGTGGGGATCACACGCGCCATGAAGTCCCTCGTCCTCTCCTACGCCAAGCTCCGCTCCAATTGGGGCGAGCGAGAGTACCAGATGCCCTCGCGCTTCCTATCCGAGATTCCCGAGGAATCCCGGGCCGGAGCGGTCCCCGGCTTCGCCGCCGGAGCGAGCCGCGGGGGATGGGGCGGCGCGCTGCCGCGGCGGGGCGTGGCAGAGCGTCAGAAACCGGATTCTTCCGCCGAGTACCGGGCCGGGGAGAAGGTCCGGCACGCCAGGTTCGGCGTCGGGGAGGTCGTGGAGGCCACGGGAGGAAAAGTCGTCGTCAGGTTCGGGGGAGATGAGAGGGTCTTCGTCCCCGAGATAGCGCCCCTGAGCAAGGTCTGAGCGGCGCGTAGAAGGTTTTCAGGAGGAAGAGCATGCCTCATATCTACGTCACGGGCCACAGGAACCCGGATACGGACACCATAGCCTCGGCCATCGGGTACGCCGAGTTCAAGAACCTAGTGGACCCGGACAACGGCTACGCTCCGGCGCGGCTCGGGGAGGTCAATCCCCAGACCGCGTGGGCGCTGGAGCGGAGCGGGGCCGAGTGTCCCAAGTTGCTTCCGCACGTCATGCTGCGGGTCAAGGACGTGATGAAGCAGGACCTGGTGACCGCCCACAGAAACGATCCGTTGAGGACCGTCGGCATCGAGATGTCGCGGAGGAACATCGGTCAGGTGCCTATAGTGGACGATGATGGATCTCTGGCGGGCATCGTTACGGAGCGGGACCTGGCGCGCATGTACGTCAGGGAGTCGCGGGAGGCTTCGACGTTCGCGGATAGCCCGGTCTCTGTCGGCGCGATAGTCGAGGTGCTCGAAGGCGAGCTCCTGGTCGGGGAGAACAGGGAGTCCTCGGGGAAGCTGTGGGTGATCTCTATGAGCGTGGACTCTATGGGCCAGTCCATGGACCCCGGCGACATAGTGGTGATCGGGGACCGCAAGAAAGGCCAGCGGCGGGCCATAGAGCTCGGAGCGGGCGTGCTCATCGTCTCCAACGGCGTCCTTCCGGAGGACGAGGTCCTGGAGATGGCGCGTGAGCGCGGCACAGCGGTCGTGCTCTCTCCGCTGGACTCCTACGTCACCAGCCGTCTCATACAGCTCTCCGTGCCATGCTGGGAGGTGATGAGCGAGAACCCCCTGACGGTGGAGCCTGAAACCCTGATCACGGACATCACCGAGCAGGTGATGGAGGTCCACTACCGGGCTGCCATCGCCGTGGACGATGACAGGAGGCCCATCGGCGTCGTCTCGCGCACCGACCTCATAAACCCCGAGCCCCGCAGGGTGCTCCTCGTGGACCACGCCGAGGTCGGGCAGAGCGTCGCCGGCGTGGAGAAGGCGCAGGTCGTGGAGATCCTGGACCACCACCACCTCGGCAGCATCGAGACCTCGACGCCCATCCCCGCCACCTTCGACCCCGTGGGCTCGACGGCCACCCTGATCGTGGAACGCTTCAAGGCCGTCGGCCTGAAGCCCGAGCAGTCCACGGCGAAGATGCTCCTGACGGCGGTGCTCTCCGACACCGTGATCCTCAACTCCCCCACGACCACCGAACGCGACCACGAGGTCGTGAGGCTCCTGGAAGAGCTGCTGGATCTCGACGCCCACGAGTTCGGGATGGAGATGTTCGAGGCGTCGTCTGACGTGTCGAGCCTGTCGGCCGAGGAGATCGTGGAGCGCGACGCCAAGGAGTACGAGCTCTCCACCGGCGCGACGATGTGCATTTCGCAGGTGGAGACCGTTGGGATTAGCCTCCTGGAGCGCAAGGACGAGTTGGTCGAAGCCCTGGAACAGAACCGGGAGAGAAACGGCTACCTCTTCCACGCGCTGATGGTCACGGACATCATCGGCCAGTGTACGGAGCTCCTGTGCGCCGGGGAGTGCCACGTGATAGAGCGGGCCTTCGACGCGCCCGCCGAGGACGGCGTTATCGACCTTCCCGGCGTGATGAGCCGCAAGAAGCAGGTCGCCCCCAAGCTCCTCGCGGCCCTCTAGGCGGAGCCAGTGGCGAAGATACTGGACGGAAAAGCCGTTGCCGCCGGGATTCGCTCCGAGGTTGCCGCCGGGGTGGCGGATCTGAAGGAACGGGGCGTCCCCGTGCGCCTGGATGTGGCCCTGGTCGGCCAAGACCCCGCCTCCGTCACCTACGTGGCCGCCAAAGAGCGTGACTGCGCCGAGATCGGCATAGTCTCCGAGGTCCACCGCTTCCCCGACGGCGCGTCTCAAGAGGAACTCGCCGCCCTGGTGGAACATCTGAACGGGCAGACGGAGACCTCCGCGTTCTTCATCCAGCTACCGTTGCCTGACGGCCTCGATCCGCTGGCGCTCATCTCCCGCATAGATCCCGCCAAAGACGCGGACGGGCTGAGCCCGGAGAGCGTCGGGCGGCTCTCGGTCGGGATGCCGAGCCTCCTGCCCTGCACGCCGCACGGTGTGATACAGCTCCTCAAGCGCAGCGGGGTGGAGGTGGCCGGGCGGGAGGCCGTGATCGTCGGCCGCTCCAACCTCGTCGGCAAGCCCCTCGCCCAACTCCTGCTGCGGGAGAACGCCACCGTCACCGTCTGCCACTCCCGCACGAGGGATCTGCCGGAGGTCACCCGGCGGGCGGAGATCCTGATCGTCGCCGCCGGCCGGCGCGAGATGATCGGCGCGGAGCACGTCCGAGAGGGCGCCGCCGTCGTGGACGTGGGTATACACCGGAAAGAAGAAGGCGGCCTCGTAGGTGACGTGAAGTTCGAGGAAGTCGAGGCGAAGGCCGCCAGGATCTCCCCCGTCCCCGGCGGCGTCGGTCCCATGACCCGGGCGATGCTCCTCCACAACGCGCTCGAAGCGGCGCGAGCCGGGTAGTTCCGTGGTCCGGCGATTCAAAGCTCGCCGCACACGCTCCTCTGCCGGGTCTTGCTGTTCGCGGACCTCGCCCTGGTCGCGGCACGCATAGCCGGCCTCCGGGTGTCAGAATACGGGCGTGATCGTGATCCCCGGAGCAAGATCGCCGGGGCGGGAACAGGAGGTGGGCGAATGGCGCGAGGTTCGCACGGGGATCTGCTGAGATCCCGGGACGGTGGTGAGCAGCAGGTCTCGCCTTTCGAGTTGTTCTTCGATCTGGTCTACGTTTTCGCCGTGACCCAGCTCTCTCACCGGCTGTTGGGCGAGCTCACCGTCGGCAATGCGCTGGAGACGCTCTTCCTGCTTTTGGCGGTGTGGTGGGCGTGGGTCTACACGACCTGGGTGACCAACTGGTTCGACCCCGACCGGCTGCCGGTGCGCCTGATGCTGGTCGGGGTGATGCTCGCCAGCCTGGTCATGTCGGTTGCGATCCCATACGCTTTCGGCGAACGTGGGCTGATGTTCGCCGCCGCCTACGTCGCAATACAGGTGGGACGTACCCTGTTCGTGGTCGCCGCCCTGGAGAAATCTTCCTCACTGGGCAGAAACTTTCAGCGGATACTCTTCTGGCTCGCGACGGCCGGCGTATTGTGGATAGCCGGCGGCTCGCTGGACGGTGAGGCTCGGTATGCGCTGTGGGCGCTTGCCCTGGCCGTGGAGTACGCGGGCCCGGTATCCGGTTTCTGGACGCCGGGGCTTGGGCGGTCTGACACCGCGGTATGGACGGTCGAGGGCGGGCATCTCGCCGAGCGTTGCCAGTTGTTCGTGATCATCGCCCTGGGCGAATCGCTCCTGTTGACCGGCGCTACCTTCAGCGGGCTCGAAGTATCCACGGTCACGGTCGCGGCTTTCGTGGTGGCCTTCATCGGCAGCGTGGCGCTGTGGTGGATCTACTTCTCCCGCATCGCCGAAGAGGCCCGCGAGGTCTTCGCCACTTCTGATGATCCGGGACGGATAGCCCGCTCCGCCTACACCTACTTCCACCTGCCGATGATCGCGAGCATCATCACGGTCGCCGCCTCCGACGAGCTCACCCTCGCGCACCCCGGAGATCCCGGAACGCCCTCCTCCATCGCGCTGATCCTCGGCGGAACGGCGCTGTTTCTGGCAGGGCACGCGCTCTTCAAGTGGGCCGTGTTCGGGCTGGTGTCCTCACCGCGGATAGTCGCGATCGTCGCGCTGGCCGCGCTCATACCCGTGGGTTTCGTGATACCGGCGCTGGCTCTCTCCGTGGCCGTGGCCTTTATCCTGGTGGGTGTCGCGGCGTGGGACACCCTAATCCACCCGGTAAGCGAGCCCTCGCCACGACGATCCACTACATGAACCCGGCCGCTAGCCGTTCAGGGGCGCGTCGTGCGCTAAGATAGGTCGCGCAGTCGAGTGATGGACGGAGGACGAGATGATATCCGAAGAGCAGGTGCGGCACGTGGCGAACCTCGCCCGGCTGGGTTTGACGGACGAGGAGATAGGACGCATGGGCGAGCAGCTCGACGCCATCCTGGACAGCATAGAGAAGATCCGGGAGCTCGACCTCAAAGACGTGCCACCCACGGCCAACCCGCTGGACCTGACGAACGTCCTGCGCCCCGACGAGCCCCGCGAGGAGCTGCCGCGAGAGCGCGCTCTCTCCACAGCCCCCGACCCCGTGGACGGCATGTTCGCCGTCCCGAGGATAGATTGATGCTGGACCTCACCGCCTCTGGTCTGGCACAGAAGATTCGGGAAGGGGAAGTCTCCTCCCGTGAAGCCGCCGAAGCCGCCAACCGCCGCGTCGAAGAGATCGAAGACAGGGTCAACGCCTTTGTCACCCCGACACCAGAGGTCGCCCTGGAGCGCGCCGAAAAAGTAGACACACGAATCCAGAATGGGAGAGTCCGGCCCTGGGAGGGCGTGCCGCTCGTTGTGAAGGACGTGCTCTCCACCAAAGGCGTCAGGACCACGTGTGGGTCCAAGATACTGGAGGACTTCACGCCGCTCTATGACGCCTCGGCGCTCGTGAACTTCGGCGAGGACCTGGTCATGGTCGGCAAGGCCAACATGGACGAGTTCGCGATGGGCTCCTCCACGGAGAACTCGGCCTACGGCCCGACCCGCAACCCGTGGGACCTCGGGCGCGTGCCGGGCGGCTCCTCCGGCGGCTCGGCGGCGGCGGTGGCGGCGGGCGAGGGTTGGTGGGCCCTCGGCACGGACACCGGCGGATCGGTGCGCCAACCGGCCGCGCTGTGCGGCATCGTGGGCCTGAAGCCGACCTACGGGCGGGTCTCCAGGCGCGGCCTCATCGCCTTCGGCTCCTCGCTCGATTGCATCGGCCCGATGACCCGCGATGTGCGGGACGCGGCCCTCCTGCTACAGGCGGTAGCCGGTCACGATCCCCTGGACTCCACCAGCGCGAACGCCGAAGTCCCTGACTACCTGGCGGACCTCGAAGGCGGTGTGGACGGACTGCGGGTCGGGGTTGTCAAAGAACTCATGGACGAGCGCATAGACGCCGGTGTGCGCGAGGTCGTTGAAAAGGTCGTCGGGGAGCTGGCAGTGGCTGGGGCTGAGGTGGGGGAGGCGAGCCTGCCGCACGCCTACTACGCGCTGGAGGCGTACTACATCATCGCGCCGGCGGAGATCTCCTCGAACCTGGCCCGCTTCGACGGGGTGCGCTTCGGGCTGCGGGAGCCGGCGGAAGGGGTACACGAGATGTACCGCAGGACCCGCGAGATGGGCTTCGGGGACGAAGCCAAGCGTCGCATCATGCTCGGCACCTACGCCCTGTCTTCCGGCTACTACGACGCCTACTACGCCCAGGCTCAGAAGGTGCGGACGCGCATGATCCAGGACTTCCGCGAAGCCCTCTCGCGCTACGACGTGCTCGTCTCGCCGACCTCGCCATCGGTGGCGTTCGAGATCGGGGCTAAGACCGACGACCCGCTGGCGATGTACCTCCAGGACATCTGCGCCGTCCCGGCGAGCCTGGCGGGGGTACCGGCCATCAGTATCCCCGGCGGACTGAGCGACGGCCTGCCCGTGGGCGTTCAACTGATGAGCGACCACTTCACCGAGCCACTCCTTCTGCGTGCCGCCCGCGCCGCCGAAGAGGCGGCGGACTTCCGGTTCGAGTTAAAGCTTTAGGCGCGGCTGGAGGCGTTTAGTTCACCCGGCTGCTGCGGTTGTTCTCGCTGCCCTGCTTACCCCTCACCTGGAGGGCTGTGATCACCATCAATATCCCGAACATCACGGCGTAGAGCCCGACCATCCACACCAGTGAGAGTATGCCCACCCACGGGAGTACGGCCAGGATCAGGCCGAAGATCACCGAGACCGCCCCGCCGATGATCAGGGCCCACTCGCCCTGGATCTCTTCGCGCAGCCTGACGGCCATGGCTATCTCCGAGATACCGGTGACGATGGCCCATGCGGCGACGAGGTAGAGCAGGGCCACGGCGGTTATCCCGGGAAAGATGAGGGCGATCAAACCCGCCAACACGCCCGCTCCGCCTTCCACCAACAGCAACCAGCGCGGCGTGTCTCCCCTGGCGCGGCCGAACGTGCCGACGATCGCGAACGCGCCGTCCACGAGCGCGTACGCGCCGAACAGCAGGATGAGCGCTTCGAGGGCGATGCCGGGCCGGAGGAAAGCGGCCAGGCCGAACAGTATGGCTATGACGCCGCGCAGCGCCAGGGCCCACCAATGTCCCGTCACCGCCGGTAGCACGGTCTGCGATTGCGTATTGCTCACTTGAGGTTCCTCCTTAGCCGTCCCCGACGCCCCATCCCACAACATCCGGCCGAAGCCGGTTCCCGCCACGATCAGCACGCATTATACGCTTGGTCTGTGGGTCCCGCCCGGATCTGCACCGCGGCCGGCGGAACCACCATCTAGCAAAGCCGGGTAGTAGTCGCGGATGGTCAGACGGCCGCAGCCGTTCTCCGTCGCACCAACAGCGCCGTCTTTCTTGCACACGGCTCCATCCTGGTGGTAACGTGTGCTGCTTGTCTTGGCTGCTATCAATGGGAAAGGGAGCAGAAGGAGACCTCTATGACCACCCAGATTACCCCTGAGCCGATTCCGCAACCGCCTGGGTATCCGGTGCTGGGCAACCTGTTCGACGTGAGGGGCGCGGAGACCCCTATCCAGGCCCTGATGAAGCTCGCGCGCCAGTACGGTCCTATCTTCCAGCTCCGCGTGGGCGCCAACAGGCTCAACGTGGTCTCAGGCTTCGAGCTAGTGGACGAGTTGTGCGACGAGGAGCGTTTCGACAAGATGCTGGGACAGGGTTTGATCACCGCCCGCGCCCTAGCCGGCGACGGGCTGTTCACTTCCTGGACCCACGAGCCCAACTGGAAAAAAGCCCACAACATACTGTTGCCCAACTTCGGCATGCGGGCGATAAGGGATTACTTCCCGATGATGACGGACCTCGCCATGCAACTGGTGCAGAAGTGGGAGAGGCTGAACCCCGAGGAAGAGATAGATGTTCCGGCTGATATGACCCGGCTTACGTTGGACACCATAGGCTTGTGCGGCTTCGGCTACCGATTCAACTCCTTCTACCGTGATGAGCCCCACCCCTTCGTCGCCAGCATGATCCGTTGCCTGGGCAGGGCCATGCAGCAGCAGACCCGTTTGCCGATAGGGAATCGGCTGAGGGTACGCGAGCACCGGCAATTCCAGGAAGGCACCACGTACATGAACTCCGTGGTGGACCAGATCATCGCCGAGCGCAAGGCAGGCGGAGCGGAGACGAAGGACCTACTGAGCTCCATGCTCACCGGGGTGGATAAAGAGACCGGCGAGAGCCTCAGCGACATCAACATCCGTTACCAGATCATCACGTTCCTCATAGCCGGCCACGAGACCACCAGCGGCCTGCTCTCGTTCGCGCTGTACTTCCTGCTCAACAATCCCGAGGTGCTCACGAAAGCCTACGAAGATGTTGACCGTGTGCTCGGCGACGACCTATCGGAACCGCCGACGAACAACCAGGTGAACCACCTGAGGTACGTCTCCCAGGTGCTAAAGGAGTCGCTGCGACTCTGGCCCACCGCGCCCGCTTTCAACCGGCACCCTTACGGGCCGACGATCCTGGGAGGCAAGTACCAGGTCGACAAACAAGATGCGCTCACGGTGTTGAGCCCCATGCTGCATCGCGACCCGAGCATCTGGGGCGACGACCCGGAATCGTTCGACCCGGACAGGTTCACCCCCGAAGCGGAACAGAGCAGGCCGGCCAACGCCTACAAGCCCTTCGGGACCGGACAGCGGGCCTGCATCGGGCGGCAGTTCGCCATGCTGGAGGCGACGCTCGTCTTGGGCATGATCCTGCAACGCTTCGAGCTCGTGGACCACACGAACTACGAGCTGAAACTCAAGCAGACGCTCACGATCAAACCCGAAGGCTTCCACATCAAGGTCCGACCCCGCACGAACCGCTCGGCGGCGTCCGCGCAGGCCGCGACGCAAACGGTCATCCAGCAAGAGGAACCCGCCGCCCAACCCGCTGCGGTGGTTCGAGGCAGCACCCCGCTGCTGGTCCTCTACGGCTCCAACCTGGGAACGGCCGAAGAGCTGGCGCACCAGATCGCCGAGGATGCCAGGACCCACGGCTTCGCCACCACCGTCGCCTCCCTCGACGACTATGTGGACAAATTGCCGAAGGAAGGGGGAGTGGTGATCACCTCTTCCTCCTACAACGGCACCCCGCCGGACAATGCTGACCTTCGGCAATAAGTTCGGACAGTGGTAGAAATGGAGACATGGCTACTACTACACAAAGACATCTACCGTTTGGTCCCGAGAAGCTTGTGCCCTTCACGACCGAGATCTTTGATCGC
>Ga0136619_10000040_pt1 | contig 40819 bp, 44 predicted proteins | sample AntDrymUQ3532106_2_FD_104807 | JGI IMG/M metagenome (GOLD analysis project Ga0136619, IMG submission 104807) | Polar desert sand microbial communities from Dry Valleys, Antarctica - metaG UQ353 (21.06) | ecosystem: Environmental > Terrestrial > Soil > Desert | place: Antarctica: Dry Valley...
AGCTGCGCCAGATCGAGACCATCGTCAGCGACACCAAGGAGCAGGCGAAGACGACCGGTACGGTCATCGCCGTCGTCGTGGTGGTGATCGTCCTCCTCGCCTTCGTCCTCGGACGCCGCCGCGGCACCAAGACCGGTGGCGCCAGGGTCGAGGTGTTCCGCCTGCGATGAGGACGATGCGGGCCTTCGGGATCCAGCAGCTCTTCTCCGGGTTGCGCCGGGGCAGCCCCGGACTGTCGGGCATCGGCGCCGCCCTCGCCCTCATCGGCTGGATGCGCGATCGCCGGGGGCCCTCCAAGGAACGGCTCTACTCCAGGAACCTGCGCGAAGGGGAGACCTTGAAGGTCCGGCTGGTGCGGGGCGGGGCAATGGTCGATGAGACCGATGTGGTGGGCTGAGGTGTTCGGCAACCGGGAGCGGATGGTCAAGATCTTCGTGTGGCTGGTCGTGGTGATGATGGTCCTCACCCTCATGGCCTCGCTGTTCGCCCGCTGATCGTCCCGTGAGTCCCGGGAGCGTGGAGCCCGACCGGGGATCCCCGGGGTTCGTCGCCGGAGGCCCGTGCATGCTCCACGACGCCAAGGGCAGGCGCTATCTGATCGAGCTGGTGCCGGGGCGCCAGTTCCACTCGCACCGCGGGGTCATCGAGCACGACAGCCTGATCGGCGCCGCAGACGGCAGCGTCCACCTCACCACGCTGGACGAGCCGTACGTGGCGCTGGTACCCACCTTGGCCGACTATGTCCTCAAGATGGGGCGGCGGGCAACGGTGTCGTACCCCAAGGACATCGGGGCGATCCTTGTCGCCGCCGACATCGGCCCCGGGATGACCGTGCTCGAGGCCGGCACCGGCTCCGGCGCCCTCACCATGGCGCTGGGTAGGGCGGTGGGAGCTGCGGGCCGGGTGGTGAGCTACGAGCGCAGGGAGGATCATGCCGGGGTGGCCCGCAAGCTGATCGCCGGCTTCCACGGAGGCATCCCCGAGCAGATCGACCTCAGGATGGGGGAGGTGGAGGAGGGGCTCACCGAGGTCGGGCCCGACCGGATCGTGCTCGACCTGCCCGAGCCGTGGCACCTCGCTCGGCTCGCCGCCGAGGGGCTACGTCCAGGGGGGATCCTGCTGTGCTACCTGCCGACGGTCCCGCAGGTACAGACCGTGGTGGAGGCACTCACCTCGACCAGGGCCTTCTTCGACGTGGCGACCTTCGAGGTGATCCACCGCGATTGGGTGGTCGACGGCAGGTCGGTGCGCCCGTCACACCGCATGGTCGGTCACACCGGGTTCATCACCACGGGGCGTCGGGTCGCCCGCTGACGGAGCTCGGTGCTCGGTTCTCAGGGCTCGATGAAGATGCACTCGCCGGGGCATTCCTCGGCAGCCTCGACCACGATGTCGAGCTCGTTCTCGGGGATGGCGGCCATGCCGGCCGCGCCCTGCGGATTGCCCTTGGACTCGGCGAAGATCGTGCCGCCCTCACGGACGTAGGCCAGCCCGTCGTCGAGCAGGACGAAGACATCTGGGGCGATCTCCTCGCACAACCCGTCTCCGGTGCAGAGATCCTGATCGATCCATACCTTCATTGTGTCGGGTCCTCTCCGTGTACCCCGCCCGCGCATTGTACCGGTCTTTCCCGTCGTCCGATCGCACCACGGCCGGTCCACCGGGATTGCTCGGACCGGGGCCTACACTGAAACGAGGGCCACACGAAGGGACGACGCGGTGGATCAAGGCGGCAACGAGGCATACCAGCTTCGGGCGACGGTGCGGATGCTGGAGGAGGAGGTCGCCGTTCTCAGGCGGCGTCTCCAGGATGCCCCGCGCCGGGTGCGGGTGCTCGAGGAGCGCCTGCTGGAGACGAAGAACCGCCTCAACCAGGCCGCCACCCAGAACCAGAAGCTCTCCGCCGCCCTCGAGGAGACCCGCCAGCAGCTCGCCATGCTGCGCGAGGAGGTCGAGAAGCTCACCGCACCGCCCAACCCCTTCGGGACGATCATCCGGATCAACGAGGACGGCACCGCCGACGTCCACACCGCAGGGCGCAAGCTGCGGGTCAACGTGGAGCCCTCCATCGAGGTGAAGGCGCTCGAGGTGGGCCAGGAGGTCCTGCTCAACGAGGCCAGCAACATTGTCGACGTGCGCTACTTCGAGATCCAGGGCGAGGTGGTGACGGTGAAGGAGGTCCTAGACGAGACCAGGCTGCTGGTGCTCGGACGGGCCGACGAGGAGCGGGTCACCGAGCTCGCCTCCCCGATGCGTGGTGTCTTCCTCCGCCCCGGCGACCATGTCAGGGTCGACCCCCGCACCGGGATGGTGTTCGAGAAGCTGGTCAGGCCCGAGGTCGAGGAGCTGGTGCTCGAAGAGGTCCCCGACATCACCTACGACGACATCGGCGGGCTCGGCGAGCAGATCATCGCCATCCAGGATGCCGTCGAGCTGCCGTACGTCCACAAGGAGCGCTTCGACCACTACCACCTGTCCCCGCCCAAGGGGGTGCTGCTGTACGGGCCTCCCGGCTGCGGCAAGACCCTGATCGTCAAGGCGGTGGCGAACAGCCTGGCCAAGGCGGTCGCCGCCAAGGAGGGTAACGAGGACACTCGGTCGTACTTCCTCAACATCAAGGGCCCCGAGCTGCTCAACAAGTACGTGGGGGAGACGGAACGCCAGATCCGGCTGATCTTCCAGCGGGCCAAGGAGAAGTCGGACGAGGGCGTGCCCGTCATCGTGTTCTTCGATGAGATGGACTCGCTGTTCCGTACCAGGGGCACCGGGGTCTCCTCCGATGTCGAGTCGACCATCGTGCCTCAGCTCCTCTCCGAGCTCGACGGGGTGGAGACGCTGAAGAACGTCATCGTGATCGGCGCATCCAACCGGGAGGACCTGATCGACCCCGCCATCCTCAGACCGGGGCGGCTCGACGTCAAGGTGAAGATCGAGCGGCCCAACGCCGACGCCGCCCGGCACATCTTCCGCATCTACCTCGAGGAGTCGCTGCCGTACGCCCAGACCGAGCTCGACCGGTTCGACGGCGACCGCCACGCCCTGGTGGGAGAGCTGATCAACACCGTGGTGGAGCGGATGTACGCCACCTCGGACAGCAACCGCTTCCTCGAGGTCACCTACGCCAACGGCGACCGGGAGACGCTGTACTTCAAGGACTTCTCCAGCGGGGCCATGATCGAGAACATCGTGAGCAGGGCCAAGAAGGACACGATCAAGCGCGAGATCGCCGGTGACGCCCCCGGTCTCACCACCGCCGACCTCGTCGCCGCCATCGCCCAGGAGTTCAAGGAGCACGAGGACCTCCCCAACACCACCAACCCGGACGATTGGGCCCGCATCTCGGGCAAGAAGGGCGAGCGGATCGTCTACGTCCGTCTCGTCGCCGCCGAGGGAAATGGACGAAGCATCGAGGCGGTTGCCCCGGGGCAGTACCTGTGACCGAGCGCTCGGTGTCGCCCAGGGTCCTGGGCAGCGAGACCGAGTATGGGATCACGGTCCGTCACCAGGCCGACTTCAACCCGGTGCTCGCCTCGAGCACGGTGATCAACTCGTACCGGGGTGATCGGGCCCGCATCCAGTGGTCGATCGACGAAGAATCGCCCGGCCGTGATGCCCGCGGCCTCGGGTACGAGGGCGTCGTCCCGCCCGAGCTGGAGACGGGGCTGGTCAACGTGGTCCTCACCAACGGAGCCCGGCTCTACGTCGACCACGCCCATCCGGAGTACTCGACGCCCGAGTGCACCGATCCCCTGGAGGCGGCCCGCTACGAGAAGGCGGGCGAGATCATCATGGCCCGCGCCGTCACCGCCGCCCGCTCGATCATGCCTGCGCAGGAACGGATGTTCGTCTACAAGAACAACAGCGACGGCAAGGGCAACTCGTACGGGGCCCACGAGAACTACCTGCTCTCCCGGTCGCTGCCGTTTGGCGAGATCGTCCGCAACCTGACCGCCTTCCTGGTCTCCCGCCAGGTCTTCACCGGCTCGGGCAAGGTTGGGTCCGAGAACGGGAGGCCGCCGGTCGACTTCCAGCTCACCCAACGGGCCGATTTCTTCGAGGAGGAGGTGGGGCTGGAGACCACGCTGAAGCGTCCCATCATCAACACCAGGGACGAACCCCACGCCGACGCCTCCAAGTACCGCAGGCTCCACGTCATCTTCGGCGACGCCAACCTGTCCGAGGTCCAGACCTTCCTCAAGCTGGGATCGACCGCAGTGATCCTGGCCGCTCTCGAGGCGGGGGCGCTGCCCGAGCCGATCGCCCTCGACGACCCGGTGAGAGCGTCGTGGCAGGTCAGCCACGACGTCGACATGCGGCTGCCCCTGCCAACCGTCGGCGGCAGATCGATGACGGCGCTCGAGATGCAGTGGCAGTACCTCGAATGGGCAACCAAGCACGTCAACGCCGCCGACATGGGCGAGGTCTACCTCACCCTGGTCGAGCGATGGGAGCAGGTGCTCACCGATCTCGAGACCGATCCGATGCGGCTCGCCGACCGGCTCGACTGGGTGGCCAAGTACCGGGTGCTCGGGGGCTACGTCGAACGCGACCGGCTTGGCTGGGAACATCCCAAGCTGCGTCTGGCCGACCTGCAGTACCACGACGTCGACCCGGCACGGGGCCTGTACCACCGGCTCGTCGCCGCCGGCCGGATGCAGCGGCTGTTCACCGACGACGACGTGGAGCGGGCCGTCACCGAACCGCCGGAGGGCACCAGGGCATGGTTCCGGGGCGAATGCGTCGCCCGGTTCGGGTCGGCGCTGGTGGCGGCAAACTGGGATTCGCTGGTGTTCGACACCGGTGAGGAGGCGCTGAGGCGGGTGCCTATGATGGAGCCGCTGAAGGGCTCCAAGCAGATGGTGGGTGAGCTGCTCGACCGGTGCGGCACCCCGGCGGACCTGATCAAGGCATTGGGAGGCGATCATGGCTGAACAGGAACGCAAGAAGGTCCCGGCCCGCGAAGGCGAGGCCGAGGTCGACGAGACCGCTCCCGCCGACCAGGGCGAGGAGATCACCGAGCGGATCGACGACCTGCTCGACGAGATCGACACCGTGCTCGAGGAGAACGCCGAGGAGTTCGTCAAGAACTATGTCCAGAAGGGCGGGGAGTGAGCCCCGGCAAGGACGAGCTCACCGCCACCGGCCCGGTCCTCCCGCTGCAACCACCAAGCCTCGACGCCAGCTTCTCCTCGCTGCTGGACGACCGGGGGCTGGCGCCACGCTGGCTGACCGGGGGAGGGGCGGCGGCGATGCCTGAGGTGCCCGAAGGAACGACGGTGGTGGCGCTGCGCTACGCCGACGGCGTGGCCATGGCGGGCGACCGGCGGGCCACTGCGGGCAACCTCATCGCTCACAAGCGCATCCAGAAGGTGTTCGCCGCCGACGACTACTCGGCGGTTGCCATCGCCGGCACCGCCGGTATGGCGCTCGAGCTGATCCGCCTGTTCCAGACCGAGCTGGAGCACTACGAGAAGATCGAGGGCACCCGGTTGTCGCTCGAGGGCAAGGCCAACTACCTGGCTCGGATGGTGCGCAACCACCTGCCGCTCGCCTTCCAGGGGCTCGCCGTCGTCCCCCTGTTCTGCGGTTTCGACGAGACCGCCGGCTCCGGCAAGCTGTACACCTTCGACGTGGTGGGGGGCCGCTACGAGGAGCAGGACTACGCCACCACGGGATCGGGAGGGGGCGAGGCCAAGTCGTTCCTCAAGGCGATGTACCGCACCGGTCTCGACCAGGAGGGCGCCATCAGTCTCGCCGTCGAGTCGCTGGTCGCCGCCGCCGAGGAGGACGCCGCCACCGGGGGGCCCGACGTCAAGCGGGGCATCTACCCCAACGTGGTCACCGTCACCGCATCGGGGCTCACCGAGATCCCCGACGACCGTCTGGCCGGCATCGCCGCCTCGGTGCTCGAGGGTCGCCCGTGATCAGCAACTTCTACGTCCCGCCCGAGCAACTCACCAAGGAGCGGGCCGAGTTTGCTCGCAAGGGCATCGCCAGGGGCCGCCCCATCGCGGTGTGCGAGTACGCCGATGGCGTGCTGCTCATCGGAGAGAACCCGAGCGGGTCGCTCCACAAGCTGGGGGAGATCTACGACCGGATCGCCTTCGCCGGAGTCGGCCGCTTCAACGAGTTCGAGATGCTGCGCACCGCAGGGGTCCGCTACGCCGACATCAAGGGCTATTCGTACGGGAGGGTCGACGTGACGGCGCGGGGTCTGGCCAACGCGTACAGCCAAACCCTCGGCCAGATCTTCATCCACGAGCTCAAGCCGTACGAGATCGAGATCATGGTGGCCGAGGTTGGTGTCGGAGACGACGATTCCCATATCTTCCGCATCCAGTTCGACGGCACCCTGGGGACCGTCAACCGCTTCGGGGCGATGGGCGGTAACGACGCCAAGGTTGCCGAGGTGCTCGAGGAGGGCTGGAACCCTGAGCTCGACCTCCCGTCGGCGGTCCGCCTGGCCACACGCGCCATCGAGAGCGCCGAGAACCGCGCCGGCACCGAGGGCGCCGAAACCCGCACCATCGCCCCCGCCGACTGGGAGGCGGCGGTCGTCGACCGCACCAGCGGACGACGCAAGTTCCGGCGGCTCACCACCGAGGACATCGCCGGGGCCCGCACCACCGAGCGCACCTAGTCGACCGCCAAGAATTGGCGGCCATGGCCGGGGGGCGACGTTTGCCCCAACTTCAGCGGATCGCGCGTCGTGGCGACACCCAGGAACCTCAGGTTCGCCGAAAGGCCCCGCCCTCCCCCGAACTTCAGCGGATTGGTACTCGCCAGGGGTACGCAGAACCTTAGGTTCGCCGTTTGCCGAACTTCAGCGGATTGGTACTCGCCAGGGGTACGCAGAACCTTAGGTTCGCCGGACCGCACCAACATCAGCGGATCGCGTGTCGTGGCGACACCCAGGAACCTTAGGTTCACCGTTTCCCGAGCAACGGCCTCGTCCCGGTACGCTGCCCGGGTGCAGCGCAGGATCTACGGAATCGAGACCGAGTACGGGGTGACCTGCACCCTGCGCGGTCAGCGGCGTCTCTCTCCCGACGAGGTGGCCCGCTACCTGTTCCGGCGGGTGGTGTCGTGGGGGCGGTCCTCGAACGTGTTCCTGGAGAACGGTGCCCGGCTCTACCTCGACGTGGGGAGCCATCCCGAGTACGCCACCCCCGAATGCGACAGCCTGGTCGACGTCGTCGCCCACGACAAGGCGGGCGAGCGCATCCTGGAGAGCCTGCTCACATCGGCCGAGCAGCGGCTCGAGGAGGAGGGCATCCGCGGTCAGATCTACCTGTTCAAGAACAACACCGACTCGGCCGGCAACTCGTACGGCTGCCACGAGAACTACCTGGTGGGACGGCACGGCGACTTCCAGCGGGTCATCGACACCCTGATCCCGTTCTTCGTCACCAGGCAGATCTTCGCCGGCGCCGGGAAGCTGCTCCAGACCGCACGAGGCACCGTGTTCTGTCTGTCGCAGCGGGCCGAGCACATCTGGGAGGGGATCTCCTCGGCAACCACCAGGAGTCGTCCCATCATCAACACCAGGGATGAGCCCCACGCCGACGCCGAGCGCTACCGCAGGCTCCATGTCATCGCAGGCGACTCCAACATGTCCGAGTACGTCACCCTGGTGAAGATCGGGACGACGGCGGCGCTGCTCCAGATGCTCGAGGACGACGTCGTGTTCCGCGACCTCAGCCTGGAGAACCCGATCAGGGCCATCAGGGAGATCTCGCACGACATCACCTGCCGGCGCCGGGTGCGGCTGGCCAACGGCCGCGAGCTGTCCGCCCTCGACATCCAATGGGAGTACCTGGAGCGAGCGATGCGGTACGGACGGACGGTGGGCTACCCCGCCCAGGTCGAGCATGCCATCGAGATGTGGGAGTACCTGCTCACCGGGCTGGAGAAGGACCCGCTCAGCCTGCACCGCGAGTGCGACTGGGTGGCCAAGCACCGGATGATCGAGCGGTTCTCCGAGAAGCGCTCGGTACCGCTGTCCGACCCCCGGTTGGCGCTGATCGATCTCAGCTACCACGACGTGAAGCGGGAGCGGGGGCTGTACTACCTGCTGGAGCGGCGGGGCCTGGTGGAGCGGGTGGTCACCGACGAGATGGTCGACAGGGCACAGACCGAGCCACCGGCCACGACAAGAGCGAAGCTGCGTGGCGCCTTCATCAAGGCGGCCAAGGCGAAGAAGCGGGACTTCACGGTCGACTGGGTCCACCTCAAGCTCAACGACCAGGCGCAGCGCACCGTGCTGTGTAAGGACCCGTTCAAGGCCGTCGACGACCGGGTCGACAAGCTGATCGCCGGGCTGTGAGCCGGGCCCTCGGTGCTTCAATGCACCCGACGGCGCCGATACCCTGAGCTCAGATGCAGAAGGTCATCGAGCGCATCCTGAACCTGCTGGCGTTTCTCCTCAACGTCGATCGGCCGGTGACGGCCGACGAGATCCGGATGACGGTCGCCGGCTACGACCGCTCCTCGGACGAGGCATTCCGCCGGACCTTCGAGCGGGACAAGGGGCTGCTCCGCCGTCTCGGCATCCGGCTCGAGCTCCGGCCGACCGACGTCTGGGAGGTCGAGCATGGCTACACCGTCCTTCCCGGGTCGGAATTCCCCGATCCGGGTCTCACCGACGACGAGCGGGCCGCCCTGTGGATCGCCGCCCAGGTGGTGCGGATGGGCGGGCGGTCGTCCGGACCGGACGCCATGTTCAAGCTGGGCGGGACCCCGCTGGCACCGGCGGGCGAGCCGCTCGCCGCCGACCTCGGCACCCAGGAGGACGACCTGGCCGAGGTGTTCACCGCCATCACGGTGCGGCGCCATCTCGCCTTCACCTACCGGGGACGGGAGCGCACCGTCGCCCCCTTCGGGCTGGCCCATCGCCGGGGGCACTGGTACCTGATCGGGCCCGAGCGGGGCGACGACCTGATCAAGGTGTTCCGGCTCGATCGGGCTACCCCGGTCACCACGACCGGCGAGGCCGGAGGCTTCGAGCGACCGGAGGGGTTCTCCGCCGTCTCCTTCGTTCCCAACGCTCCCTGGGAGGCCGGTGACGCCATCGAGACAACCGCCCTGGTGCGGATCGACCCCGAGCTGGCCTGGTGGGCCGAGCGCCAGGTCCACGACTCGGCCGCCGTCACCCGGCTCCCGGACGGAGGCGTCGAGCTCTCGTTGCGGGTGGCCAACCCGGATGCGCTGATCGGCTGGGTGTTGTCGTTCGAGGACGGCGCCGAGATCATCGAGCCGGCAGAGCTGCGGCAGCGGATCATCGAGCGGGTGGCGGGATGAGCAGCGCCCGCACCGCCTCCAGGCTCAACCGGCTGCTCGGCATGCTCCCGTGGGTGATCGCCCACCCCGGGACAACCGTCGACGAGGTGTGCACCCGGTTCGGCTACGACCGGCGGTCGCTGGTCGCCGACCTCAACCTGGTCTTCGTGTGCGGGCAGCCCGGATACGGTCCCGACGACCTGATGGTGGCGTACATCGACGATGACGAGGTCGTGGTGGAGATGGCCGACTACTTCTCGGACCCGGTCCAGCTCACCGCCCCCGAGGCGCTGGGGCTGATCGCATCCGGCATGGCAATGCTGTCGACCGGGGAGGCCCCCGAGGCGCTGCGCCGCGCCGTCGACAAGCTGGCCGCGGTGATCTTCCCCGAGGCGGGTGAGGTGCTCGCCGTCGACCTGCCCGAGCCGGGGATGGTCGGCGAGCTGCGCAGGGCGGCCGCCGACCATGAGGTCGTGCACCTGGTGTACACCGCCATCGCCAGCGACCGCACCACCGAGCGCGACATCGAGCCGTGGATGGTGCTCTCCACGCTCGGCAACTGGTATGTCACCGGGTTTTGCCGTCTGGCCGGGGACGAGCGGGTGTTCCGCATCGACCGGATCCGCTCGCTGAGGCCGACCGGGGAGCGGTTCGAGCCGCCCGCCGAGACCCCGCCCCCGCTGGTGTCGTACCACCGCGGAGACGACGACGTGGTGTGCGAGATGACCCTGAGCGCCCGGGCCCGTTGGGTCACCGACTACTACCCGGTCGAGATCGTCGAGGACACGGAGGAAGGTGGCCCGGTGACCATCCGGTTCTTCGCCGGCGACCCATCGGTGGCCGCCCGTCTCCTGCTCCGTCTGGGTGGCGAGGCGAAACTGGTGAGCGGGGACGAGGTCGCCGCCGAGGTGGCAGATCTGCGCCGCCGTATCCTCGCCCGCTATCGGGGCTGAGCATCCACCCAATTTTTCTTAGGATCGAAACGCATCACTCATGACGCGTTTCGGTCCTAAGAAACACCGGATCGTCATCGCCCTACCATCGCGACCGTGAACGCCAACCTCACCCTGTCCGAGATCCTGACGATCTCCGTGATCATCCTGATCGTGTTCGGGCCGCACCGCCTCCCCGAGCTGGCTCGCAAGGCCGGGGCGTTGGTGGGGAAGCTGCGTGATGCCGCCGGCACGGTCCGACAGGAGCTCACCGAAGGAACCGAGGACCTGGTTCGGCCCCTGGCCGACATCGAGCGTGACCTGCGCGCCGCCAAGGAGGATCTGAAGGCGGCGATCCCCCGGCTCGACGGCGGGCCCAGGCCGAGCACGCCAACCGCACCGGCACCGGAACCGACCCAACAGCCCGGGGAGACCCCGCCCCCGGCATGACCGACACGCCGATGTCGTTCATGGATCATCTGGTCGAGCTGCGCCGGCGGCTGATCATCTCCGTGATCGCGGTGGGGGTGGGGACGACAATCGCCGGCGCCTTCTACCGCCCGCTGCTCGACCTCCTCGCCGAGCCGTACCTGCAGGCCGTCGACGGCGACCGGCTGGCGTTCTTTCAACCCACCGAGGCCTTCACCCTGGTGCTGCGGGTGGCGATGTTCGGCGGTCTGGTCGTCGCCTCGCCCGTCCTGATCGGCCAGATCTGGGGGTTCGTCAGCCCGGCGCTGACCAAGCGGGAGAGGCGGGTCGTCCTCCCCCTGTCGATCGTGCTCGGTGTTCTCTTCGCCGCCGGGGTGGTGGTGGGGTACCTGTCGCTGCCGTTGACGCTGCGGCTGCTGCTCGGGATCGGCACCGACATCCTCGACCCGGTGATCGGGGCCGAGTTCTACCTCCGCTTCGCCATGCGGTTCCTGCTCGCATTCGGGCTCGCCTTCCTCTTCCCGGTGTTCCTGTTCGCCGCCGGCGCCGTGGGTGCGGTGACGTCGAGGAGCCTGCGCTCGTGGCGGAGGTGGGCGGTCACCATCATCCTGGTGGGGGCGGCGCTGCTCACCCCGGGGGGTGATCCGCTCACCCTGATCCTGCTCGCCGGGCCGCTGTACCTGCTGTACGAGGCGACGATCCTGGCCATCCGGTTCGGGCTGAAGAAGTGACGGTGGAGCCGGGATCCCTCGCCGGATGGGTGGCGGCGCTGCCCTTCGCCCCCGATCCGTTCCAGCTCGAGGCGATCGGGCACATCGAGGAGGGGCGATCGGTGGTGGTCACCGCCCCCACCGGGGCCGGCAAGACGCTGATCGCCGAGGCGGCGGTGGCGCTGGCCCGGCGGCGCAGGGCTCGGGCCTTCTACACCACCCCGCTCAAGGCGCTGTCGAACCAGAAGTTCGGCGATCTCGTCGGCGCCTACGGCGAGGCCGATGTCGGGCTGCTCACCGGGGACAACGTGATCAACGGCGATGCCCCGATCGTGGTGATGACCACCGAGGTGCTGCGCAACATGATCTACGCCGACCCGGGCAAGCTCGACGGGCTGGCGGTGGTGGTGCTCGACGAGGTCCACTTCCTCCAGGACCGCTACCGCGGCTCGGTGTGGGAGGAGGTGATCATCCACCTTCCCGGCCACATCCAACTGGTCAGCCTTTCGGCGACGGTGGCGAACGCCGGCGAGCTGACCGACTGGGTGGAGGCGCGCCGGGGGGAGACGGTGCTGATCGAGGAGCGCCACCGGCCGGTCCCCCTGGAGAGCGTCTACCTGATCGAGGACCGGCACCGGGAACGGGCGGTAGACCTGTTCCCGGTGTTCGATCGGACCGGCACCAGACCCAACCCGGCGGTGGTGGCGCTGCTGCGCAAGGGGCAGGGTCGGTTCCGCCGGTTCGCCGCCCCCCGCCGTCTCCGTGTGGTCGAGGAGCTGTCCCGGCTGGGGATGCTCCCCGCCATCTACTTCATCTTCTCCCGCGCCGGTTGCTCCGATGCCGCCGCCCACGTCGCCGGGGCCAGGCTGGGGTTGACCACGGCGGCGGAGCGAGCCGAGATCACCCGGGCGGCGTACGCCAGGACCTCCCACCTCGACCCGGCCGATCTAGCCGTCCTCGGCTTCGACCGGTGGCTTGGCGATCTGGAGGAGGGGGTGGCGGCGCATCACGCCGGGATGGTCCCCGCCTTCAAGGAGACGGTCGAGATCCTGTTCGCCGCCGGTGTGATCAAGGTGGTGTTCGCCACCGAGACCCTGGCCCTCGGTATCAACATGCCGGCCAAGGCGGTTGTGCTGGAGCGTCTATCCAAGTTCGACGGCGAGTCCCACGAGCTGCTCCGCCCCGGCGACTACACCCAGCTCACCGGGAGGGCGGGGCGGCGGGGCATCGACAGGACCGGGACCGCCGTGGTGCTCCACCAGCCCGAGATCCCCTTCGACCGGGTCGCCAGCATCGCCGCCCAGGGGAGCCACCCCCTGGTGTCCAGCTTCACCCCGACCTACAACATGACGGCCAACCTGGTGGCCACCTATCCCCGCCGGCGGGCGGAGGAGCTGGTGCGGGCGTCGTTCGCCCAGCACCGCAACCAGAGCAGGCGGGACCAGATGGCGGCCGGGCTCGGGGAGCGCTGCACGGAACTGGCCCGGCTCGTGGCGGCGGCGCAGTGCGACCGGGGGGACATCACGGCGTATGCCGGGCGGCGGGTCGACGTGTCCCGCCGGATGCGCGACTTCGCCCAGGGTCTGATCGAGGGGACCGTGCTCGGTCACCACGACGGGACCCGGCTGGTGCTGCTCGCCAGGGGCTACGGGCCCAACCCGCGGCTGATGGTGGTCGACGAGACCGGCCGGGTGCGCAGGCTGGCGGCGGACGAGCTGTCACCGGCAACGGTGGAGTTGGGGACGGTGGTGCTCCCCGAACCTTGGCGGCCCAGGGAGAAGTCGTTCACCCGGGCGGTGGGCCGGCTCCTCGCCGAGTTCGAGCCGGTGGGGTCGGTGGCCCGGCCCGACACCCCGCCCGACCCGGTCGCCACCTGTCCCGACCTGGTCGACCACCTCGCCAACCTGGGGAGGGCGGCCAGGGTGCGGACCCACATCGAGAAGCTGGAGCGCAGCCTCGAGCGGGGTGGTGACGATCTGGTCGACCGGTTCCGCGCCGCCCTCGCCATGCTCGACGCCCGCGGGTACACCAACGGATGGTCGCTGACCGAGCGGGGGGAGCGACTCCGCTTCGTCTACAACGAGCTCGACCTGCTGGTCGCCGAGACCATCCACCAGCGGATCCTCGACCATCTCGACCCGGCCGAGCTGGCGGGGGTGCTGACCATGTTCGTGTACGAGCGCCGCCGCAGCGACGTCCCCGGCGGGATGCCGACATCGGGATGCGCCGACGCCGTCGACGCCATCTTCGAGTTGGGGGAGGAGCTGGTGACCGACGAGACCAGGCTGCGCATCGAGCCGATGCGCCCACCCGACGACGGCTATGTGGAGCGAATGCACGGGTGGGCATCGGGGGCGAACCTGGAGGACCTGTTCGACGATGAGTCTTCCGCCGGCGACTTCGTCCGGCTCGCTCGGCAGACCTTGGATCTGCTCCGCCAGGTCCGTGACGTGTTCCCGGTGCTGCGCACCGACGCCGCCGACGCCCTCCACATGGTGGACCGGGGCGTTGTCACCGCAGGCGATCCGGGGTGACCAACCGGGCACAGCAAGAGCCGGGCGGGAGCCGGACGGCCTTGACCGGGAGGGCTCGGCTGGGGCAGTCTGGCCCGCCGCCACCGTTCGCCGCTCCCATCACCCGGCCCGGGAAGGGCGGGGCGTCGTTGCATCCCGTGTCCGGAGCCCTCCCGTGAGCTGGTGGATCATCCGCAACCCCGCAGCCGGCAACAGCGGCCACGTGGGCTCCAGGCTCGATCGGGCGCTTGCCGCCACCGGAGTCCAGGCCGAGATCGTTGTGTCCCGGTCGGCGGAGCACATCGTCGACCTGGTGGCGGAGGGGCGGGAGCGGGGGTTCCGCCGCTTCGGGTCCGTCGGGGGTGACGGCACCGCCCACTGGGTGCTCAACGGGCTCATGGCGCCCGCATGGGAAGAGCCGCCGACCCTGGCCATCATCCCGGCCGGGTCGGGCTCCGACTTCATCCGCACCTTCGCCCTGCCCCGCACCGTCGAGGGTGGGGTCTCGCTGCTGGCGGCCGACCGGCGCTACCGGTGCGACGTTGGCAGGTTGGAGGGGTCGTTCGGGACCCGATGGTTCCTCAACGTCGCCAACCTGGGGCTGGTGGCCCGGTCGGCTGAACGTGCCGCCCGGCTGCCCTCGTGGGTCGGCCCGCTGCGCTACACCACCGCCTTCTGGCTCAGCCTGGCCCGCTTCGGCCCCGCCGAGGTCTCGGTCGATCTGGGGAACCGTCGCATCGAGGAGCGGGCGCTCACCGTGGTGATGGCCAACGGCCAGTTCTTCGGCGGTGGTCTCAACGTCGCCCCACAGGCGTCTCTGCAGGACGGAGTGCTTGAGGTCGAGGTGTTCGCCTGCTCGCGCTGGGCCGCCTTCGAGGTGATGCCCCGGGTCGTCGGAGGCAACCACCTCCGCCACCGCGCCGTCAAACGGGGGAGGGCCTCCAGCCTCACCGTGACGGTCCCGGACGGCTGGCCGGTCGAGGCGGACGGCGAGATGGTGGGGAGGGGATCGGTGCGGATCGACGTCCATCGGGCCGCCATCGACTTCGCCATCTGAGCGGCGGTAGGCGCGCCCCCACGGTGTCCCGGGCCGGGAACAACCGAAACGGTCGCCCTGTTTGGGGCGACACATTGGCGGATATACTCCCGCCGCACCCAGGGGATACAGCTATGACCGACCGAGACCAGGACATCCTCGAGGATCTCTCCGAAGACGTCGACATCGAGGACGCCATCGCCGAGCCGACGGGCGGCGAGTGGGAGCACGATGACGACGATGACGACAATGACGACGAGGATGTCGAGACCGAGCCGAAGATCGACCTCGACGAGGACATCGAAGAGGTCGACGACGACGATGACGCCGACGAGCTCGACGACGACCTCCCCGGCACCAGCGACGACGATGGCAGCGACGCCGACGACGAGGAATCGGACGAGGCGCTCGACGAGCTCGAGGCCGAGGAGCTGGAGATGCTCACCGACGACGAGGAGTCCGAGACCCTGATCGTCGACGAGGCCGCCGAGCTGCGCGCCATCCGGCTCGCCGAGCTCGCCATGGAGGGGGAGGCAGGCACCGAGCGGGGCGCCGACGAGTTCGTGTGCTCGAACTGCTTCCTGGTGCTCAAGCGCAGCCAGCTGGCCAACAGCAGGCAGATGCTGTGCCGCGACTGCGCCGCCTGATCTGATCGCCCCGCAAGGCGACGGGCCCGGGTCCGTCGCTACGCTCGCCAACCACATGCACCCGGTGAGCCGCCCCGCCTCAGCAGACGACCTCGCCGCCGTCCTCACCCTGTACGAGGAGGCGGTGGGGGAGCAGGCGGTACTGCGCCCGATGTGGCCCATCGCCGACGGGTTGCCCGACCCTGCCAACGCCGCCGTCACCGCCATCATGGACGACCCCGACTCCCGCCTGGTGATCGGCGAGATCGACGCCGTCATCGTCGGCTTCGCCTGGGCCCGCAGCGAGCCCCTTCTCCCCCAGGCGGGGGGCGCCCCGGTGTGTGTGATCCGGCTGGTGTACACCACCCCCGAGGGGCGCGGGGTAGGCGTGGGCAATGCCATGCTGGACATGCTCATGGACGACTTCAGAGGGCGGGGCCACCGCCACTTCGACGCCAGGGTGAGCCCTGGGCATCGTTACGCCAAGAACTTCTTCGAGGCCCACGGCTTCTCCGCCCGACTCATCATCATGTACCACGACGCCGCCGGGGGACCGTGATGCCCGCTGCGATCCCCACCGGAGAGGTGGTCGAGCTGCTCCAGACCATGATCAGGAACGAGTGCGTCAACGACGGCACCCCCGACTCTGGTCATGAGGTCCGCTCCGTGGCCACATTGCAGCACTACCTGGGGGCGGAGGGCGAGGTGGTCGAGCCCCATCCCGGCCGCCAGAGCGTGGTGTTCAAGGTGCCCGGCACCACCCCGGGAGGCCCGGCGCTGGTGCTGCTGCCCCACCTCGACGTGGTCCCGGTGAGCCCCTCGGGATGGAGCAGGGACCCGTTCGGCGCCGAGATCCACCACGGTTTTGTCTGGGGTCGCGGCACCATCGACATGCTCAACGTCACCGCGGCGATGGCGGCGGTGTTCTCCCGGTACCATTCGGGCGAGCTGGCCCCGCTCCCCGGCGACCTCATCCTGGCCGGGGTCGCCGACGAGGAGGCAGGGGGTGTGCTCGGAGCCGGATGGCTGGCCGAGCATCGGCCCGACCTTCTCCCCGCCGACTACGTGCTCACCGAGATCGCCACCCCCCACGTCGCCGGCGGGGGAGGGCTTCCGGTGACCGTTGCCGAGAAGGGTCCCTCGTGGAAGGTGCTGCGGACCAGGGGCACCCCCGGTCACGCCAGCCAGCCCTACCAGTCGGACAACGCCCTGGTCTCGCTGGTCACGGCGATCGCCATGCTCGACGCCGCCGACGAGCCCGCGGCCGTCTGCGACGAGTGGGCCGCCTTCGCCGCAGGGGCCGGGTTCCCCGACGACCTGGCGGCGCGCCTGGTCGACGCTCAGCGGCTCGACCGGGCCATCGACGAGTTGGCCGAGATCGACGAGGCGCTTGCCCGCTTCGCCCACGCCTGCACCCACCTCACAGTTGCCCCCACCATCCTCAACGCCGGGACCAAGTCGAACGTGATCCCCGACGCGGCCGAGGCGGACCTCGACATCCGGATCGTGCCCGGCCAGGACGAATCGACGGTCGATGACCACCTGCGCAAGGTTCTCGGTCCTGCCCGCTATGACCGGATCGAGGTCATCGACAAGGTGACCTTCCCCAGCAACGCCTCACCGGCCGACGGCCCGCTGTGGGAGGCGATCGGCGATGCCGCCGAAACGCTGACCGGGTCGAGACGCCGGCTCCCGACGCTGATCCCGGTGACCACCGACGCCCGGTTCATGCGGGGCCGCGGTGCCGTCGCCTACGGGGTGGGGCTGTTCGACGCCCGCATGACCTTCGGAGAGATGCTCCAACTGTTCCACGGCCACGACGAACGGGTCAGCCTCGGCAGCATCGAGGCCACAACTGCGCTGCTCGCCGGCACCGTCGACCGGTTCGGTGCCAGGATCGCCGAGGCGGCGTCATGAGCCGGATCTACCTGTCGCCCCCCGACATGGCGGGCACCGAGCAGTCTGCCGTCGCCCGCGCCATCGAAGGCGGCTGGATCGCCCCGCTCGGCCCCGAGGTCGACGCCTTCGAGGCCGAACTCGCCGCCGCCACCGGTCGGAGCCATGGCGTCGCCCTCTCCTCGGGGACGGGGGCGATCCACCTCGCCCTGGAGCAGGCAGGGGTCGGCCCCGGATCGCGGGTGCTGGTGCAGAGCCTCACCTTCGTGGCCAGCGCCAACCCGGTGCGGTACCTGGGGGCCGAGCCGGTGTTCATCGACAGCGACGAGGCCACCTGGGCCATGGACCCCGACCTGCTGGCCGAGGCGCTCGCCCGGGCGGAGACGGAGGGCAGGCCCTACGCCGCCGTGGTCACCGTCGACCTCTACGGTCAGTGCGCCGACTACAGCGCCATCGTGCCCATCTGCAAACAGCATGAGGTCACCCTCATCGAGGACGCAGCCGAGGCGCTGGGGGCCACGCACGCCGGTCGCCGAGCCGGGTCGTTCGGGTACAGCGCGGCGCTGTCGTTCAACGGCAACAAGATCATCACCACCAGCGGGGGCGGCGCCCTGGTCACCGACGACGCCAAGGCGGCGAGCAGGGCCCGGTTCCTGGCCACCCAGGCCCGCGACCCGGCACCCCACTACGAGCACACGGTGATCGGTTACAACTACCGGCTCAGCAACCTGCTCGCCGCCGTCGGTCGCAGCCAGCTCGCCGACCTGGAGCGGCGGGTGGAGCGGCGCCGGTCCCACAACCGCTTCTACCGCGAGGCCCTCGGCGACCTGCCCGGGGTGGCCTTCATGCCGGAGGGGGCGAACAGCCGCTCGACCTTCTGGCTCACCACCTTCACCATCGACCCCGCCGTCGCCGGGATCGACCGCGACACGGTGCGGCTCCATCTCGAGTCGCTCGACATCGAGGCCAGACCGGTGTGGAAGCCGATGCACCTCCAGCCTCTGTACGCAGACGCCGAGATGATCGGGGGTGCGGTCTCCACCCGGATCTTCGGCAACGGCCTCTGCGTCCCCAGCGGGTCCAACCTCACCGACGACCAGCGGGCATGGATCGCCTATCAGATCCACTCCGTGTTCGACCGGGCCTGAGGCCGGCCCGAGACAGCCGAGACAGCCGAGACAGCCGGGTCAGCCGTCCGCCCGGTCGGCCGCCTCGATGTCCTGCCGCCTGATCCCAAGCACGAACAGGATGGCGTCGAGGTATGGGACCTTGAGGGTGGTGTCTGCGGCGGCGTCGACGATCGGCTTGGCGTTGAAGGCGATGCCGAGACCGGCCTTGGCCAGCATGGCGAGGTCGTTGGACCCGTCGCCGATCGCCACGGTCTGCTCCAGGGGGATGCCCTCGCCGGCGGCGATGGTCTCCAGCAGCCTTGCCTTGGCGGCTCCGTCGATGACCTCACCGACCAATCTTCCGGTGAGGCGGCCGTCGACCACCTCGAGGGTGTTGGCGAAGGCGAGGTCGATCCCCAGATGGCGGCGCACCTCCTCGGCGAACATGTCGAACCCGCCGCTGACCAGGGCGGTGCGGTAGCCGAGCCGGCGCAGCGTCCTGGCGAAGGTGCGTGCCCCCGGGGTGTAGCGGATGCGCTCGGTGACCGCCCGCAGCCTGGCGACATCCATTCCCTCCAACCCGGCCACCCGGCGGCGCAGCGAGGCCTCGAAGTCGAGCCGCCCGCTCATGGCGTCGTCGGTGATGCCGCGCACCTCGTCGCCGTTGCCCACCTCGTCTGCGAGCAGGTCGATGACCTCGTCGCGGATCAGGGTGGAGTCCATGTCGATGACCACCAGCCGCGTGGCCCGTCGAGCCAGACCCTCCTTCTGCATGGCGATGTCGATGCGGTGGAGGCTGGAAGCCTCGAGCAGGCCCTTGCGCATGGTGTCGGTGTGGCCGCCCATCACGATCAGCTCGTAGCTGATCACCGGGTAGTTGGAGAGTCGGACGATCCTCTCGATGTTGCCGCCCCCGTCGGCGATGGCGTCGGCGACGCCGCCGAGCGCCTCGGGACCGAGCCGTTCGCCGATGACGGTGACGGCGAACCGTGAGGGGGCGGGGAGGTCCTCGGGAGGGTCGACCACCTCGAAGTCGAAGTGGAGGCTCCGCTCCCAACCGAAGAAGAGGAGGTCCTTGAGCGGGGCCCGCTCCTCGGCAACGGAGATGAGCAGACCGAGGTTGAGACGGTCGCGCACCACCACCTGCTCCATGTCGAGGACCTCCGCCCCCACCTGGGCCAGGATACGGAGGATGCCGGCGGTGATCCCCGGCTTGTCGATCCCGGTGACCCGGATCAAGATCGTCTGTTCCATCGCCGATCCCTACTGCTACGTTGCCCGCCAGTTTCCCGGGGAAGGGCGGATTGGGCAACTTCAGCACGATCGTGTTCGACCTCGACGGGGTGCTGTACCGCGCCGAGGAGCCGATCCCCGGGGCGACGGAGACGCTCCGCCTCGTCGCCGATGCCGGGATCGGCATGGTGTTCGCCACCAACAACGCCTCCCGGCTCCCCGAGGAGGTCGCCGCCGACATCGAGCGGCGGCTCGGGTTCGGCGCAGACCCCGCCACCGTCGTCACCTCCGCCATGGCCACCGCCGCCCATCTGGCCGGATCGGTGTCCGCGGTCCTGGTGATCGGGACGGACTCGCTGCGGGCCGTCCTGGAGCGTGCCGGGATCGGGACCACGGCCCGAGCCGAGAAGGCGGACGCGGTCGTGGTCGGTCTCGATCCCGGCCTCACCTACGACACGCTGCGGGCGGGCACCCTTGCCGTCGCCGCCGGGGCCAGGCTGGTGGCGACCAACGTCGACCCCACCTTCCCGACCCCCGAGGGTCTGGTCCCCGGCGCCGGCGCCATCGTGGCTGCCCTGGAGCGCGCCACCGGGGTGGAGGCGGAGGTGTGCGGCAAGCCGCACCGCCCGATGCTCGATGCCGTCGCCCGGCTCACCGGGACCGGCCGTGTCCTGGTGGTGGGCGACCGGATCGACACCGACATCGAGATGGGACGGGCCATGGGCTGGGCCACCGCGCTGGTGCTCACCGGGGTCACCTCGTCGGACGAGGCGGCCCCCGAGACCGTCGACCACCTGCTCGACTCGGTCGCCGATCTTCCGGCGGTGCTCGGCCTCGGTCAGCTCTAGCCCCGGCGAATCCCGTCGAACCTAAGGCTCCTGGGTGTCGCCACGACACGTAATCCGCTGAAGTTCGCCCAGCGGTGGCCGGCGGTGGCGGCCTCTGCCGAACCTAAGGTTCTGCGTACCCCTGGCGAGTACCAATCCGCTGAAGTTCGGCCAGGACGTTCGGCGGAGCCCACCCGCACGGCGGTCTTCTACCGGGCGTACGCCCTGGCATGCGCCCGTTTCACCCTGCCCAGGAGGACGGGGCGGAGGGGCAGGGCGAGCAGGGCACCGGCGGCGAACCCGGCGGCGTGTGCCTGCCAGGCGACCCCCTCCACCGGGATGAGGAACTGGCTGAGGAACCAGATCCCCAGGAAGATGACGGCGGGGACGGGGACGAAGAACAGCAGCAGCCAGGACATGACCTTGTGGGTCGGATACAGCACCAGGTAGGCGCCGAGAACCCCGGCGATCGCCCCCGAGGCGCCGACCAACGGGATGGTCGAGTCCTGGTTGAAGATGACGAAACCGGCGGTGGCGATCAACCCGGTGAGCAGGTACATGGCGACGTAGCCGAAGGTCCCGAACGCCTCCTCGACGTTGTTGCCGAAGATCCACAGGAACCACATGTTGCCCAGCAGATGGCCGATACCGCCGTGGAGGAACATCGACACCAACGCCGCCAGCCACACGTTCTTGTCGGTGAAGTGGCTGGGATCGTCGTCGGTGCAGGTGTCGGTTTCTATCTCACCCAGGGTCAGGGGGTCGCCCGTGGTCAGCTCGCAGGCGATGGCGGCACGCTCGTAGACGAACTCGGTGGCTTCAGGCCCCGTCCCCTGTGGCTGCCACAGGAAGAACACGGCGACATTGAGGGCGATGATGGCCAGGGTCACCAGCGGAGTGGTCAGCGTCGGGTTGATGTCACGTATGGGGAACAAGGCTCGTGTCTCCGGCCCTGGCCTGGGATGATGGGCACATGGATACTACGACGCCAAGCCCGATCGACCCGGACGACGCCGTTTCGGACGCGCTGCCGGACCAACACCCGGACGACCTGCTCGCCCGGTTGGCCGGTGCCGATCCCGGGGAGAGCCCCGCCGTAGCCGACCGTCTCGCCGATGAGCTGGAGCGCAGGCTCGATGGGGTCTCCTGAGCGGCGGCTCCGCCGAGAATGTCACACCTCCGGACCATGATGGTGCCCGTCGGCGACATTCGCGGAGGTGCTCCATCGACATGAGGCTCGGGCTCGTGGTCCACCCCAGCCGCCCCTCGGCTGCGGAGGTGGCGGCGCGCCTCGCCTCCGCCGCCAGGGAGCGGGGCTGGGCGGTGGAGACCACCGGCATCGGGCAGTGGTCGGGCGAGTCGTTCGACGTGGTGGTTGGGGTAGGCGGCGACGGGACCCTGCTGGAGGCGGCCCACCTCGCCCATCGGGCCGACATCCCCGTGGCCGGCGTCAACCTGGGGACCGTCGGCTACCTGGCCGAGTTCGACCCCGACGACCTCGAAGGTCTTCTCGACACCCTGCTACAGCGACCGCTCCCCGAGATCGGGCGGATGACGCTCGGCGCCTCCACCGCAGACGGTTCGACCTGGCACGGCATCAACGACGTCGTCATCGAGAAGGTGCTCAGCCAGCGCATCGTCCAGCTCACGGTCGCCATCGATGGCGAGCACTTCACCACCTACCGGGCGGACGGCATCATCGTGGCCACCCCGCTCGGTTCAACCGCATACTCGCTGTCAGCGGGGGGTCCCGTGCTCGACCCGGGCATCGAGGCGCTGGTGATGACCCCGGTGGCGCCGCACAGCCTGATGTCGCGGTCGCTGGTGCTGCGGCCAAATACCACCGTCACGTTCACCGTCGACGGCGATCGCCCGGTGCGGGTCAACCTCGACGGCCGGGAGGCGACGATGCTGACCGGAGGTGAGTCGCTGACGGTCCACCGCGGCGATCGACCGGTCCGGTTCGTGTCGGTCGGGGGGCGGCCGTTCCCCCAGGGCGTGCGCCGGCAGTTCGGGCTCGACCATGCCTGATCGGGAGTTGGGACGTGGCTGAGCCGGTGCTTGGCGCCGTCGAGGAACTGATGGTCGACAACCTGGGGATCATCGAGCACGCCCATCTCGAGCCGGGACCCGGTCTGGTGGTGTTCACCGGCGAGACCGGCACCGGCAAGACCCTGCTGATGGGCGGGTTCACACCGCGTTCTCCGGGGAGGGGGGCCGGCGGTGCGAGGGGTCATTGATGCGGTCCTCGCATTGCTGACACGATGGCGTTGGACCTGGCCGTTCGTCTCCGTGCTCGTGGCCGCCCTCGTGCTCGGCGTGCTGATGCTGCCCGGCTTCGATCTAGTGACGCTCGGGCTCGAGCCCTCGGTGCGGAGCGACCTGGCCTCGGCCCTCATCGGCGGAGCCGTGATCGGTTCAGCGGTCCTCGGGGCCGAGATGGCGTTCGCATCGCAGCTCGATCGGCTCGAGGCTAAGCGGGCGGAGAGAGCTGAGCGGCAGGAGAACGAGCGAAGGCTGCGGGCCGAGCGGGAGGGCCTCCAACTCCAGCTCAGCCTCCAGAAGGCGTTTCCTGGCATCGTCTTGAGGGACAGGGACCTCTCAGGGTTCTACCTTCGGGGCAAGAGCTTCTCAGGGGCGCACTTCGAAAAGGCGGACCTCAGCGCGGCAAATCTCGAGGAAGCGGACCTGGTCGCGGCACACTTCGAAGCGGCGAACCTCAGCTCGGCGCAGCTCGCTCGGGCGAATCTCACGGCGACATCGCTCGATCGGGTGGACGCCACGCGAGCGGACCTTCAGGGCGCCGACCTTACGAAGTCGTCGCTCCGAGCGGCGACTCTTGACCATACGTTTCTCGTTGACGCAATCCTTGTGAACGCGGACCTTGGTCACGCCAATCTTGACGGGGCCGACCTCACTTGCGCGGACCTCACGGCGGCTCGACTCTACGCCGCGAAGCTGACCTGGGCTTGGCTCGGCTGGGCGAACCTTCATCGGGCGGACCTCTCGTGGGCCGACCTCACGGGGGCACACCTTGACGGAGCGGACCTCACCGAGGCGAACCTCGATAGGGCGATCCTGACCGACGTGAAATGGGGTTGAACAACCCCCCTCGATGGCCCGAGGGCTTCTCGCCACCCCACAACGCATCCGAGCCGCCCGGTGCAGCTGATGGCGACGACGAACCAGAAGAGGAGTAAGGGCGACCGGAGTCGTCGCTCAACATCGATGGCCGCCATCCACCGGGTCCAGATCGAGATCAACCGGGTCGGGCGGGGTGGCTGGTAGGGTGCGGCCCCGGGCAAGGAGCGAACATTGACCAAGTACGTGTTCGTCACCGGCGGGGTGACGTCGAGCCTGGGTAAGGGGATCACATCGGCGTCGCTGGCCCGTCTCCTCAAGGCCCGCGGCCTCAGGGTCGTCACCCAGAAGCTCGATCCGTACATCAACGTCGACCCGGGGACGATGAACCCGTTCGAGCACGGCGAGGTCTTCGTCACCGACGACGGCGGCGAGACCGACCTCGACCTCGGCCACTACGAGCGCTTCCTCGGCCAGAGCCTGCGCCGCGACTCGAACGTCACCACCGGCTCGATCTACCAGTCGGTCATCCGCAAGGAGCGCCGCGGCGACTACCTGGGGGCGACCGTCCAGGTGATCCCGCACATCACCAACGAGATTAAGGCCCGCATCCGTAAGCTGGGGGAGCGGGACGACATCGACGTGGTGCTCACCGAGGTGGGCGGGACCGTGGGCGACATCGAGAGCCTGCCGTTCCTCGAGGCGATCCGCCAGGTGCGCAAGGATGTCGGCCCCTCGAACACCTGCTACATCCACGTCACCCTGGTCCCGTACCTCTCCACCAGCGAGGAGCTGAAGACCAAGCCGACCCAGCACTCGGTGGCCGAGCTGCGTGGAAGGGGCATCCACCCCGAGATCATCGTGGTCAGGTCGGACCGTCCGCTCGACGACGGATCGCGCCGCAAGATCAGCCTGTTCTGCGACGTCGAGCACGACGCCGTCATCAACGCCATCGACGTCGCCAACATCTACGCCGTCCCGCTGGAGCTGCACGCCGCCGGGCTCGACAACGTGGTGTGCCGAGAGCTCGACCTCGACACCCCACCCCCTGACCTGGTCAAGTGGCGCACCATCGTCGAGCGCATGGCGGCGGCCACCGAACGGGTCGCCATCGGCGTGGTCGGCAAGTACGTCGACCTGCCCGACGCCTACCTGTCGGTGGTCGAGGCGCTGCGCCACGCCGCCGCCAACAATGACGTCGTCCTCGATCTGCGTTGGATCCCGGCCGAGGAGGTCGATGGGCTGCTGGCGGCGTCGCATCTCAACGGGGTCGACGGCATCGTGGTCCCCGGTGGCTTCGGCTACCGCGGTATCGAAGGCAAGGTGCAGGCGGTGCGCCACGCCCGGGAGGAGGGCGTCCCCTTCCTCGGGCTGTGCCTCGGCCTGCAGTGCGCCGTCATCGAGTACGCCCGGTCGGTTCTCGGCTTCGCCGACGCCAACAGCACCGAGTTCGACCCCACCACCGAGCACCCGGTCATCGATCTGATGGCCGATCAGCACGACGTCGAGGACAAGGGCGGGACCATGCGGCTCGGGCTCTACCCCGCCAAGCTGGTCCCCGGGTCGCTCGCCGCCTCGCTCTACGACGAGCCGCTGATCTACGAGCGCCACCGCCACCGGTACGAGGTCAACAACCGCTACCGCAAGGAGCTCGCCGCCGCCGGGATGGCGTTGTCCGGCGTGTCACCCGACGACCGGCTGGTCGAGATCATCGAGCTGCCCGGCCACCCCTACTTCATCGCCTCGCAGTTCCACCCCGAGTTCCTGTCGCGGCCCGACCGTCCCCACCCGATGTTCGACGGGTTCATCGCCGCCACCAGGCACAGGGCGCGGGGGAGCGGAGCCGAGCCGGATCCGACCCGGGTCGGGCGCGACGTCAACGTAGACGTCTGATCCTGTGGCCTCGCCCCAGGGATTCACCGTCATCGGGTCGGCCACCGTCGCCGCCACCTCGTTCCTGCGCATCGAGCGGATGCACCTGGCCGCTCCGGACGGCACCGCGGTGCGGCGCGACGTCGTCCGCCACCCTGGTGCGGTTGCGGTGGTGGCGGTGGTGGGCGGCGCCGTCGCCCTCATCCGGCAGTACCGAGCGGCGGTGGACGCAGACGTCCTGGAGATCCCGGCGGGCAAGCTCGACCTCGACGGAGAGGACCCCGAGGAGGCGGTGCGGCGCGAGCTGGCCGAGGAGGCGGGGCTGGTGCCCGGAGAGCTGCGGCTCCTCGCCGACTTCTGGAGCGCCCCGGGGTTCACCGACGAGCGGATGCGGGTGTACCTGGCCACCGGGTGCACCCCGACCGATCGGATCCCCCACGGGGTCGAGGAGGAGGCGGCAGAGGTGGTGATGGCCCCCCTCGAAGACGTGCGGGCGATGATCGCCGGAGGCGCCATCCGCGACGCCAAGTCGCTGGTGGGGTTACTCATGGCGCTGGGGGAGCTGGGGTGATGGACCTCGCCGACGGGGTCGAGGAGTACCTCGCCTCGCTGCGGTCGGAGCGGGGTTTGGCGGGGAACACGGTCACCGCCTACCGGCGCGACCTCGACCAGTACCGCAGGGTGATCGAGGCGGACGCCACCGTCGCCGTCGATGACGTGACCCCGGCGTTGGTGGACCGGTTCGTCACCTGGCTGGGGAGCCAGGGATGGTCGGCGGCGACCGTTGCCCGCAAGATCGCCGCGGTGCGCGGTCTGCACCGCTTCCTCGTCGCCGAGGACCTGACCGAGGTCGATGCCACCGGGACGATAGAGTCGCCGGGGCGCACCGCCTCGCTCCCCAAGGCGCTCACCGTCGACGAGGTGGAGGCGCTGCTCGTGGCGCCCCACCCGTCGTCTCGGCTCGGACTCCGCGACCGGGCGCTGCTCGAGCTCATGTACGCCAGCGGAGCCAGGGTTGCCGAGACGATCGGGATCGCCGTCGAGGATCTCGATCTCGAGGCCCGCACCGCCCTGGTCACCGGGAAGGGTTCGAGGCAGCGGGTGGTCCCGCTGGGACGCCACGCCGTCGACGCCATCGAGCGGTACCTGCCGGTGCGGCTCGAGCTGAAGTTGGGCGGGGCCGATCCCGGGTGGCTCTTCCTCAACGCCAGGGGGGCCAAGCTGTCCAGGCAGGGGGTGTTCCTGATCGTCCGCAGACACGGTCTGACCGCCGGCATCGACCCGTCACGGCTGTCGCCTCATGTCCTCCGCCACTCGGCGGCGACCCATATGGTGGAAGGGGGGGCCGACCTGCGAACCGTTCAGGAGATCCTCGGTCACGCTAGTATCTCGACCACACAGATCTACACCAGGGTGTCCCCGCAGTTTCTGCTCGAGGTATTCGTCACCTCGCACCCGCGGAGTAGATGAGCGCCGGGGCCCGGTGAGGGCCTCGTGGAACAAGGGTCGAGGGAGATCTTCTGGTGAACACCGATGCAGCCGTCGCCGTCCTGCACGAGGAGCGGGAGAAGCTGATCCGCCAACTGGGTGATCTGGGCGCCAACGAGGAGGGCGATCTGACCGGCGACGTGGAATTCGGCGACGGGTTCGCCGACGCCGCCGCCGCCACCGCCGAGCGCACCGAGGTGCTCGGGCTGGTGGAGAACCTCACCACCCTGCTGGCCGACGTCGACACCGCGCTGAAGCGGGTGGCGGACGGCACCTACGGGATCTGCGACTCGTGCGGCGAGCCGATCGGAGCCGAGCGGATGGACTACCGGCCCATCTCCCGCTACTGCTTCGACTGCAAGTCGAAGCGCTGAGCCGCATCACCCCTTCGTCCGCTCGTTCTTCCAGGCCATCGTCGCTCGCCCCCTGACCGCAGCCGAGGCCGATGCCACCGCCGGGGTGCTCGGGCCGGCCCTGTGGTCGGACCTGCTCGAGGCCGATCTGAGGTGAGGGCGACCATGGCGTCCCCGGCAAAAGCCGCGGATCGCCGCCGCAGCCCCGATACGATGGCCTCCCCATGAGCTACGAGGTGCGCACCCGGGTCTTCGAAGGCCCCCTCGACCTGCTGTTGCAGCTCATCACGTCCCACCAGGTGGACATCACCGAGCTCAGCCTGGGCAGCCTGGTCACCGAGTACCTCGAACATCTCGATGTGATACGGACCCTCGACCTCGACGTGACCTCCGAGTTCCTGGTCATCGCCGCCACCCTCATCCAGCTCAAGGCCAGGCATCTGCTCCCCGGCACCGAACCGACCGATCTCGACGAGGAGCTGGCGCTGCAGGAGGAGCGGGACCGGCTGCTCGTCAGGCTGCTCGCCTGTCTCACCTTCAAGGACGTTGCCGCCGTACTCGCCCACCGCATGGCGGGGAACGCCCGGTACTTCCCCAGGTTGGTGGGGCTCGACGACGACATCCGACCGGCCCCACCCGAGGTGACGCTTCACATCGGCCCTGCCCAACTCGCCCTGCTGGCCGAACGCGCCTTCGCCTACGTGGCCGAGGAGCCAGAGATCGACCACCTCGAGCTCGACCTGCCGTCGGTGGAGGCTGCCATCCATGATGTCAGGCTCCGGCTGCGTCACGGGGCGCGGTCCGAGTTCGAGGACCTGGTGGCGCACTGCACCCGCCCGGTCGAGGTCATCGCCTACTTCCTGGCGCTGCTCGAGCTGTCTCGGTGGGGGATCGTGCACATCGAGCAGGAGGAGCCTGCGGGGGCGATCACGCTGCAAGGCGACCCCGAGGCGGACGCCAAGGGCATCGACATCGACCAGACGGAGTGGTGACGTGGAGACGCCGGCCATCATCGAGGCGATGCTGTTCGTGGCCGAGGAGCCGCTCACCGTTGGCGAGATCGCCGAGGTTCTCGAGATCCCGAGGACCAGGGTCGAGGACGAGCTGGCCGGGCTGGCCGCCCGCTACCAGACCGGCAGCGCCGGGATCGTCCTCCGTCAGGTGGCCGGTGGCTGGCGGTTGTACAGCCATCCGGACGCCCACCCGTACCTCGAGCGCTTCGCCGCCACCGAGAAGGCGACCCGCCTCTCCAACGCCGCCCTGGAGACGCTGGCCGTGGTGGCCTACCGCCAGCCCGTCTCCCGGGGTCAGATCGCCGAGATCCGGGGAGTCGACTCCGAACAGGCGCTGCGCACGCTGGAGAAGCGCGGGCTGGTGACCGAGGTGGGGAAGGCGGGCGGTTCCGGGGCGGCGCTGCTCTACGGCACCACCGACCTGTTCCTGGAGAAGCTGGGGGTGGGCGGTGTGGAGGATCTGCCCCCGATCGCCGATCACGTGCCCCCGGCCGATGTGGTCGAGACGCTGGAGCGGCCCTTCCGGCCCGAGGCGTGACCGAGCGGCTCCACAAGGTGATCGCCAACGCCGGGTTGGCCTCACGCCGGCGTGCCGAGCAGCTCATCAGCGCCGGCAGGGTCACGGTCGACGGCGAGACCGCCACCATCGGACAGCGGGTCGACCGGGAAACGGTGGCGATCGAGGTCGACGGCATCCCCCTTCCGGTGCGTCCCGATCTGGTCTACCTCCTCGCCTACAAGCCGGTCGGGGTGGTCTCCACCGCCTCCGACCCTCAGGGCCGGCCGACCGCGGTCCAACTGGCCCCGACCGGGCAGCGGGTGTACCCGGTGGGGAGGCTCGACACCGAGAGCGAGGGGCTGTTGCTGCTGACCAACGACGGCGACCTGACGTTTCGCATCACCCACCCTTCGACCGAGTTCCCCAAGACCTACTCGGTCCTGGTGGCGGGCGGGGTCACCGGGCGCAGCGCCCGCATGCTGGTGGAGGGGGTGGAGCTCGAGGACGGCCCCTCCCGCGCCGCCTCGGTTCGGGTGGTCGACCGGCGCCCCGACCGCAGCCTGCTGGAGATCGTGATGACCCACGGGCGCAAGCGGGAGATCCGTCGCATGTGCGACGCCATCGGTCATCCGGTCTGGCGGCTGGTACGGACCGCCATCGGGCCCCTCCGCGACCAGGCCCTGGCCGCCGGGGACGTCCGGTCCCTCACCCTCGACGAGGTGCGGATGCTGTACGCCGCCGCCGGTCGCCCCGCTGCGGCCTCGCCTCAGGAGGGACCATGACCGGGCGGACGGTGTCGTTCCCGCCGGGGCCGGTGGCGGCCACCGTCTCGGTCCCCGGCGACAAGTCGCTCTCGCACCGGGCGCTGATCCTGGGAGCGATGGCCCAGGGCAGGAGCCGGGCGATTGGGCTCGGCCCCGGGGCGGACGTGGCGGCGACCATCGGCGCGGTGCGGGCGTTGGGGGTCGCCGTCGACGCCGGCTGGATCGACAGCCCCGGGGTCGATGGGTGGTGGGCCCCGGACCGCCCCATCGACTGCGCCAACTCGGCGACGACCATGCGGCTGCTGACCGGAGCCCTCGCCGGGTGCCCGTTCCCCACGACGCTCACCGGCGACGCCTCGCTGGTCCGCCGCCCGATGCGGCGACTGGTCGGCCCCCTCGGGGCGCTGGGCGCCGACGTCACCGTGACCGAGCCGGGAGGGACCGCGCCGGTGACGGTTCACCCCGTGGCCGGGCTCCACGGCGGCACCGTCACCCTCGATCTGGCTTCGGCCCAGCTCCGGTCGGCGGTGGCCCTGGCCGCCCTCAGGGCCGACGGATCGACCTTGATCACCGGTCCCGGCGGCTACCGCGATCACACCGAGCGTTGGCTCGGGTCGCTCGGCCTGGGCCGTTTCGAGGGGGCGGACGGGTTCAGGGTCGTTCCCGGCCCGGTGCCCTCCACCGAGTTCCGCATCCCCGGTGACCCTTCCAGCGCCGCCTTCCTGTGGGCGGCGGCGGCGATGCGGCGGGGGTCGACGATCACCACCCCCGGCGTCTCGCTCAACCCCGGGCGTATCGGTTTCCTCCAGATCCTCGAGGAGTTCGGCGCCGAGATCGCGGCCGAGGTCACCGGTTCGGTGCTCGACGATCCGGTGGGGACGGTGACGGTCACCGGCCACGGTCTGTTCGGGGTCGAGGTGCCCGCCGAGCTGGCCGCCGCCACCCTTGACGAGCTGATCCTGGTGGGGGTGCTCGGGTCGGTGGCCGAGGGGATCACCACGGTGCGGGGGGCGGCCGAGCTGCGCACCAAGGAGACCGACCGCATCGCAGGCACCGTCGACCTGATCGGGAGCCTGGGCGGAGCGGCCGAGCCCACCGAGGACGGGTTCGCCGTGGTCGGCATCGGCCGGCTCGAACCGGGGACCGTCCCCACCAACGGCGACCACCGGGTCGCCATGGCCGGTGCCGTCGCCGCCGTCGCCGTCGACGGGGCGGTGGTCATCGAGGACGCCGAGGCGGCGGGCGTATCGTGGCCCGGCTTCTACGAGGTCATGGAGGGGTTGTGGTCGTAGCGATCGACGGGCCGGGCGGGGCCGGGAAGAGCACGGTGGCGGGTCGCAGCGCCGAGCTGCTCGGGCTGCCTCATCTCGATACCGGGGCCACCTACCGGGCCGCAACGGTCGCCGCCCTCCGTTGTGGAGCGGACCCGGGGGACCCCGATGCGGTGTTCGCCGCCGTCGCCGCCGCCGACATCCGCTACGAGGGTGGGCAGGTGTGGCTCGACGGCGAGGACATCACCGTCGCCCCCCTGTCGAGCGAGGTGGCCGGTGCGGTCAGCGCGGGGGCGGCCCACCCCGAGGTGCGCCGGATCATCGTCGACCTGCAGCGGGAATGGGTCGGGGAGCACGGCGGGAAGGCCGTGGTAGAGGGGAGGGACATCGGCACCGTGGTGTTCCCCGGCGCCGCGGTCAAGGTGTTCCTCACCGCCCGTCCCGAGATACGGGCTGCCAGACGGGCCGACGAGGACCCCGAGGCCATGGAGCGACGCGACCGGTTCGACTCGTCGCGGGAAACCTCGCCGCTCCGACCCGCCGAGGATGCCCTGGTCATCGACACCTCCGACCTCAGCATCGAGGACGTGGTGGCCACGGTGGTGGGGCTGGTCCTCAAGGACGAGTACTGACCGACCTCATTCTTTGAGCGGGTGACGTCGCTGGGCGGTGTGACCCGCTCAAAGAATGGAGGAACCACCGAAGACTGAGCCGGCCGGTCAGACGGCGAGCAGCTCGAGCGCCTCGGTGGCCCCCCAGTCCCGGTCGTGCTCGATGGGCCCGGGGAGGCCGGGGGTCCGGCAGGCGTAGCCCCCCTCGACCAGCGCCTGCAGGGTGGCGGCCATTCTGCGCAGCGACGGGGGCAGCGGGAAGTACTCGTCCTCCTCGGTCAGCCGGAGCAGCTCCACCCCGTCGGCGGGGGCGACGGCGTCGATGACGGCCCGCACCCGCTGGTCCGGCGCCGATGCCCCGGCGGTGACCCCGACCTTCGCCGCCCCCGCCAGCCAGGCGGGGTCGACCGTGTCGGGCCCGTCGACCCGGTGGGCGGCGACCCCGGCATTTCGGGCCACCCTGACCAGTGCCTGGGTGTTCGACGAGTTCTCCGAGCCGACCACCAGCACCACGTCGCAAACCCGGGCCAGGGCCTGCACCGCCGCCTGGCGGTTGGTGGTGGCGTAGCACAGGTCGCTGCGCCGTGCCGTCCACAGGTCCTCGTATGCGGTCTTGGCGTCTTCGAGCACACCCTCCCACTCGTACATGCCGAGGGTGGTCTGGGCGAGCAGGGCGACCTTGGAGGGGTCGGCCGGGTCGAAGCCTCGCAACCCGACCCGGGGATCGACCAGGGTCACCGCCTCGGGAGCCTCGGCCACGGCGCCGATGGCCTCGTCGTGGCCCTGGTGACCGACGTAGATGATCTGGTAGCCCATGCCGGCCATCCGCTTCACCTCGTGGTGGACCTTGGTTACCAGCGGGCACACCGCATCCACCATCACCGCCGCCCGCTCCTCGGCGGCGCCGACCACCTCGGGGGCGGAGCCGTGGGCGGAGAGCATGATCGGCCTGCCCGGGGGCACGTCGGCGATGCCGTCGACGAACACCACCCCGGCCCGCTCGAAGGCGGCGACGACGGCGGCGTTGTGGACGATCTCGTGGTAGCAGTACACCGGCGGTTCGAAGATGCGCACCATCCAAGTGAGCGCCTTGATCGCCATCTCCACCCCGGCGCAGAAGCCGCGCGGCTCGGCCAGAACGACCTTGGAAACCATGGGGGGAATGGTAGGCCACCACCGCCTCCCTACACTCCGGTCGTTCCCCGCCGCAGGTTTCCCCCATGTCGTATCCCACCATCCTCGAGGTCGTCCCCGGCAGCCCAGCCGACATCGCAGGGCTGCTGGTCGGTGATGAGCTGGTTGCGGTCAACGGCGTGTCGCCGACAGACGTCATCGAGTACCAGCAGCTCATCGACGACGACGATCCCGAGATGGTGGTGCGCCGATCCGGGGTCGAGGTCGAGGTGGTTGTCGACAAGCCCGTCGCCCGGCCGCTCGGGATCAGGCTCAACGCCTCGATCTTCGACCGGGTGCAGACCTGCGACAACCACTGCGAGTTCTGCTTCATCTACCAGCTTCCCCCCGGCATGCGGAAGTCGCTGTACCTCAAGGACGACGACTACCGGCTGTCGTTCCTGTACGGCAACTTCACCACGCTCACCCGGTTCACCGAGCTCGACCTGGCTCGGGTGGTCGAGGAGAAGCTGGGGCCCCTGTACGTGTCGATCCACGCCACCGACCCCGTGGTCCGCACCAGGATGCTGCGCAACCCGAGAGGGGCGACCAGCCTGCGCTGGCTGCGCGGGCTGCTCGACGGCGACGTGACGGTGCACGGCCAGATCGTGCTGTGCCCCGGGATCAACGACGACGGCGTGCTGGCTCGGACCTGCGCCGAAATCGTGGCCCGCTACCCGAGACTGGCCAGCGTCGGGATCGTCCCACTGGGACTGTCGAAGTACAACACCGAGACCAACCTCGTGGTCCACACCCCCGAGGGGGCGAGGCGCGACCTCGAGATCGTCCACACCTGGCAGGAGCGGGCGCGAGCCACGCTGGGGCGGCGGGTCTTCTTCGCCTCGGACGAGATGTACCTGGTGGCGGGGCTCCCGTTCCCGCCGACCGAGGCATACGAGGGGTACAACCAGCACGAGAACGGCATCGGGATGGTGCGCGCCTTCTACGACGAGCTCGATCGGATCGAGGGCGGGAGCCGCTACGACGTGCCGGTGGTGACCGGCGAGTGGCGGTCGATCCCGGCCGCCCCCGCCCTCGGCTACCGGGCGCCCCGCCACCTGGCCGCCGATCCCGCGGGCAATCCGGTGGGGCCCGCCGTGGTCCTGACCGCCCGCTATGGGGCGGCCGCCATCGAACCGGTGCGATCCCGGCTCGAGGCGCTGTCGGGGCGGGCCATCCGGCTGCTCGAGGTGCCCAACGACTACTTCGCGGGCAACGTCGGGGTGGCCGGGTTGATGGTCGGCGACGACGTGCGGCGCGCCATCGCCGCAGACACCGGGCCCGCCGCCGTCTACCTCCTCCCCGACGTGGCATTGCTGGGCGACCACTTCCTCGACGACGTCCCCCTCGCCGACATCGCCGCCGCCGCCCCGGCCCCGGTGCGCGCCGTACCGGCTACGGTGGCCGGGCTGCTCGAAGGGTTGGCGGCATGACCGCCCGCCCCGTGGTCGTGGTCATCGGCCGCCCCAACGTCGGCAAGTCGACGCTTATCAACCGGATCCTGCGCCGTCGCCTCGCCGTTGTCGACCAGCAGGCAGGGGTGACCAGGGATCGTCGCCAGTTCGAGGCGGAGTGGAACGGGCGCATGTTCCTGCTGGTCGACACCGGCGGCTGGGAGCTGAGCCCGGACGAGCCGTTGATCGCAGGGGTGCGGGGCCAGACCGAGGCGGCGGTAGCCGCCGCAGACGTCGTGGTGTACCTGGCGGACGCCACCACCCAGGTCACCGACGACGACCAGGGGATCGCCCGGCTTCTGCTCCGCTCGGGGGTGGCGTACCTGTTCGCCGCAAACAAGGTCGACGGTGAGCGCCAGGAGGCCGATCTCGACCACTTGTGGGCACTGGGGCTCGGTGCCCCGATCCCGATCAGCGCCCAGCACGGCCGCGGGGTGGGCGATCTCCTCGATCGGCTGGTCGCCCTGCTTCCCGAGGAGGGGAGCACCGAACCGCCGCCGGGGATCGCCCGGCTGGCCATCATCGGCCGCCCCAACGTGGGCAAGTCGACCCTGCTCAACAAGCTGGCGGGGGAGCAGCGGGTGCTGGTCGACGACCAGCCGGGGACCACCCGCGACCCGATCGACATGGTGGTCGAGCTCGACGGCGAGCCGTTCGAGATCGTCGACACCGCAGGCATCCGGCGCCGAGCCAGGATCGAGGACGACGCCGACTTCTACGCCGTGCTTCGCGCTCGGGAGACCATCGCATCGGCCGACGTGGCGCTGCTGGTCATCGACGGGCCGCGCGGGGTCACCCAGCAGGAGCAGCGGCTGGCCGAGGAGATCGCCGGGGCCGGTGTCGGGCTGATCGTGCTGCTCAACAAGTGGGACGCGGTCGACGAGGAGAGCAGGGCGGTCACCGAGGACGGGGTCGGAGATCGGCTCGCCTTCGTGTCGTGGGCGCCGGTGCTGCGGATGTCTGCGCTGACTGGCAGCCGGATCCATCGCCTCCCCAAGGCGATCAGGGCGGTTCTCGAGGCGCGCCGAACCAGGATCCCCACCCCCGAGCTCAACCGGCTGATCCGGTCGTGGCAGGAGGCGCACCCACCCCCGATGCGCAACGGGAAGCGGCCCCGGATCATCTACGCCGTCCAGGCAGACAACAACCCGCCCCGGGTCGTCCTGTTCATCCGCGGCGGCGAGCTGGGCCCCGACTACCTCCGCTTCCTGGAGAACCGCCTGCGCGACACCTTCGACCTCACCGGGACCCCGGTCCTGATCCACACCAGACGCCGCCACTCTGCGGACCAGGCGCCTCCCCGGCGGCGCCCGGCGCGTCATCTAGCCTGAGGCCATGTCCGACGCCCGTTCGCTCGAGGACCGCTTCAGGAAGGCGGCGGAGACCGCCGCCGCCGGAGGCGCCGAGAAGTACCACCAGAAGCTCGCCCGGCAGGGGAAGCTGTTCGTGCGCCACCGGGTCGACCTCCTCGTCGATTCGGGGAGCTTCCGTGAGGACGGTCTGTTGGCCAACGCCTCGGCGGGCGATCTAGCCGCCGACGGCGTGGTCACCGGGCGGGCCACCGTCGAGGGCCGCCCCGTGGTGGTCATCGCCAACGATCCCACCGTCAAGGCCGGCAGTTGGGGCGCCCGCACCGTGGAGAAGATGATCCGGATGTTGGAGGCGGCCTACGACGAGCTGCTCCCGGTGTTCTACCTGGTCGACTCGGCCGGGGCCCGGATCACCGACCAGGTCGACCTCTTTCCCGGCCGGCGCGGCGCCGGGCGCATCTTCTACAGCCAGGTGCGTTTGTCGGGGCGGGTGCCGCAGATCTGCTGCCTGTTCGGGCCTTCGGCGGCGGGTGGCGCCTACATCCCGTCGTTCTGCGACGTGGTGATCATGGTCGACGGCAGGGCCTCGATGTATCTGGGGTCGCCCCGGATGGCGCAGATGGTCATCGGAGAGGACACCACCCTGGAGGAGATGGGCGGGGCCCGGATGCACTGCGAGGTCTCGGGGTGCGGCGATGCGCTGGTGTCGAGCGACGAGGAGGCGATCGACTGGGCCCGCGACTACTTCTCATATGTCGCCGATCACTACCGGGTGCTGCCTCCCGTATACGCCGCCGAGCCGGCCGGGGAGGGCGACCCCGGTGATGTGCTGCCCCCGGATTCGACCCAGGGCTACGATATGGTCGAGTTCCTGGAGCGGGTGGTCGACGCCGACAGCCTGCTCCAGATCAAGGAGCGCTTCGCCCGCGAGGTGATCACCGCCTTTGCCAGGCTCGACGGCAAGCCGGTGGGCATCGTCGCCTCCCAGCCCAGCCATCTGGGCGGGGTGCTGTTCGTGGACTCGGCGGACAAGGCGTCCCGGTTCATCTGGCTGTGCGACGCGTTCAACATCCCGCTGCTGTTCTTCGCCGATGTGCCCGGGTTCATGATCGGCACCCAGGTCGAGCGGCAGGGGATCATCCGCTCCGGGGCCAAGATGCTCACCGCCATCGCCGAGGCCACCGTGCCCCGGATCTCGATCATCGTGCGCAAGGCCTACGGCGCCGGTCTCTACGCCTTCTCCGGGCCGGGGCTGCGGCCCGAGGCGACGCTGGCGCTCCCCACCGCCGAGATCGCGGTGATGGGCCCCGAGGCGGCGGTAAACGCCGTGTACTACAACAAGATCCAGGAGCTCCCCGAGGACCAGCGCGACGGCTTCGTCGCCGAGCGGCGCCAGGAATTTCTCGAGGACGTCGACCTGCTCCGGCTCGGATCGGAGCTGGTGGTCGACGCCGTCATCCAACCCGGCGATCTGCGCGACGAGCTGATCGCCCGGCTCGCCCTCGCCGCCGGCAAGGAGCGCCACTTCTCGGGTCGGCGGCACGGCGTCCCCCCGGTATGACCGCCCCGCCCCGGGACGAGGGCGGCCCCAACGGCGATCACCGGGACCGGTCAGCAGGCGAAGCCGAGCCGGAGAGCGGACCGGCGGGCGACCCTGAAGATGAGCGCTGGCCGGTGGGGTTCATCCTCACCATCGTGATGGTCGCGCTCTATCTGGGCTACCGGTTGGTGCAGGGCCTGGTGGCGCTGTGGCAGTGGGCGACCTGACCCCCCGCGCGGCCCCCGCCGCCCAGCCAATCCGAACTTTGAGCGCCTCACCCCGCTGAGCGATGTCAGTCGCTCAAAGTTCGCATGGGCCCCCACCCTCTGCCGCCAACTTTGAGCGCGTCACCCCGCTGAGCGATGTCAGTCGCTCAAAGTTTCGCCAACGAGCGCAAGACCGAGGCGCCGGGACCGGGTGTACCATGATCCCCCGACGGGCTGTGGCGCAGCTTGGCAGCGCGCTTGACTGGGGGTCAAGAGGCCGCGGGTTCAAATCCCGCCAGCCCGACCACCGAAACCCTTGCACCGCAAGGGTTTCGCCGCGTAAGGGGTCGGTCAGCCGATGCCAGGTGACCAACGAGGTGACCAACGGCCCAGGACAGCCCGTCAGGCGGTCCCTGAAGCCCTGTTCGGCTCGCAGTGGTATCAGACAAGCGGGATACCGCCGCCGGGCCAGGAAGGGGGGACAACCTGACCCGACGGCGGAGGCTTAGCGAGCTACCGGGCCCCGGTGGGGACCGTCGGCCATTCACGACGGGTCCACCGGGGGCGGAAGCCTCAAGCCTAGAACGTCGGCGTGGTCAACCCGGATCCGCCGACGGTGCAGATCGCCGACGGGTATCGACCCGCCGTGTAGGCGGAATACCCGTAAGCAACCAGCCGCACTTGCAACGTTGCCGTCGCCGCCGGCTCATCGACCCGGAGTTGGCGAGGCATCAGGTCGCTCTCTTCAGTCCACAACAGGACATCGGACGCTCGCAACACAACGATGATGTCCTCGTTGGTGCCGGCCCCCAGGTTGGTGGGGATGCCGGCGTCGGCGATCACGTGGAGCCCCTGGAGGGTACCAACGAAGCCTTCGGCCGCGGGTGTGCCGGCGATGGCGACCGCGTTGTGGGGTCCGTTCGCCTCCGGTGACACCAACGGGCGGCCGGTCGAGTCGAGGGCTGCGTTGAACCACGCCCAGCGCCTGGGGTGCATCAACAGCACGTCGGCCGGGAGGAACCTGTTAGTGGCGACCGTCGAAGCGGCTTGGGCGATCTTCGGCCACACCTCGGTGACCGACGGCGAGGCGTCGGTGTAGGTCAGCGCACCGATCCCGGCCACATTCAGCAAACCGAGATGCTGGCCGTTGGCGCCGGCGCCGTTGATGGCGCCGGCGTCGACTTTCCGCAGGTAGTCGGCGGCGAGGTCACCGAAGATGATCTGATCCACCCCGGCCCGATCGACGGCCTGCCTTGAAACGTCTTGGGCGCCGCTGTAGGTTCGCACCGGGATGCTCAACAGCGTGTCGTCGATGTTGGTCTCGGAGACCGCCGCCCCCTCCACGGTTTGAGCCTCCACGGTTGAGCCGGTGGTTAGGCGGGAAATTTCGATCGACATCCCCTGCTCCGGCAGGTTCAACCGCCGGATCGCGCTGAGGAAAGGCGCCGAGGCTCTCGCCAAGGGGGCGAACTCCTCGAGCAGGTACTGCGGAATGCTGAGCCCGGCGAAGGCGCCGGTGCCAACCGCTCTCTGCTCCCAGGATTGCGCCTGTGACTGGTGCTCGTTGAGACGGGCTTCTGCGGCTGGGTCGTTGCCAAACCGCTTCGCCACTGCGTCCCGGACGAAACCGCCACCGGAGTAGCTGGTGCCGTACATGCCGCCACCTTTGAGCGGTGGGTACTGGGAGCGAAGCTTGGCAGCCTCGTCCCTCACCGCCTGCTCGCCGACGAGATCAGCTTCCCGGGCGCGGGCCGCCCTCAACTCGGCGTCGATCAGGTTGACGGCGTGCTTGGCGTCGCGGAAGCTCCGCTCCTCGGCGCCGGTCAGGGCACCTTCGCCGCGGCCTTCGGCGGAGGCGATGATCTTATCGATGTCGGCTTCGTGGCCGGACCGTTGGGCCAGTAGTTCACGGATTGTGGCTCGTATCGCTTCGAGCATGGCTCGCTCCTCGTCGTCAGAGCGCCCGACGGGGCGCCGATGTCTGAATGTGACGGGGAGACGCCTCGCGTCTAGGGGGGAGGCCGGGATCGCGTCCCACGACGGTGGGAGGCGCCGAGCGTCCCCGGCCCAGAGGCTGGGTTCGTGTCCTCGGTTGCTTCCAGCGACGGAAGGTCCGGTGCGGCGGCGGGCGGCAGGCTTGCGCGTGCTCCGCCGGCGCACCGGCTCGTCCGTACTCTGTTGGAAGCAAGCCCACGATACCACGGCAGAACGCGAAAACTGGCGCAATCACTCGACGGCCGCGACTCAGGTGGCTTAGCCATTTTGGAAGATCTTCCAAAATGGCTAAGCCAGTTACTGACAGTGCGCTGGGGGAGGTCCATCACGTCGGCGACTCGGCGCCGGTGAACACTGGCCACCTGTCGACAGTGCGCTGACAGTGCGCCGGGGCACCTACTCGAACCAGGACGCCGGGTCGTCGTCGTCGGCCAGGTCGTCGTCGAGCAGCTCGTCGGGCCGGTAGCTCGCCGAGCCGTCGTCGTCGATGAAGAGCCCGACGTTGCGGGCATCGACGCCGACGAGACGGTGCTCGTCGACCCAGGCGACAACGAGCCAGGAGCTGGTCTCGTCGTCACGCTCCACCGAGAGACGAAGCGCCCCGTGGTGCTCGTCGAGACGATGCCGGAGAGCCTCCCTGGTCTCCTCGGGCTGGGCGTCGATGGCGGCGTCGATGAAGGTGCGCAACCGGGTCATGATCCTCTCGTCGGGGTTGGGAATGAAGTCGGTGGGCATGGTGGTCGGTTCCTTTCGGGTCAGTTAGTCGGTCTGGGCTTGCAGCTCCGCCAAAGCTCGCCTATACACCCCCCAAAGCGGAGCGTTCCACGGATTGATGTCACACAACTCGGCCAGCCCCAGGGTGGTCTCCATCCTGGCGGCGTCGACGGGGCCGAGACGGTTCATCCGGAACAGCTCGGCGATCGTTGCCACCGTGGCGGCGACCTGCTCGCCGGGAGCCGACGGAGGTCTGCCCACCGCCCCGGCCCGCCGCCGCCTCGTCGCCTCCCTGTTCGCCCTGCTACACAGGGGACACGATTTCTCCCCGGCCCGGCGATGCCTCTTGTAACCGGCTTGGGTTCCCGTCGCCGGCAAGCCTACGCCCGGGCCTCGGGCGAGCAAGGGGATGCAGGCGGTGGTCACGAGCCTGACCAACCAGAACTTGGGGAAATGTCGCCCCGGGGCGACACCCTCGAAACCGGAACAATTGTTCCGGTTTCCCCAAGAACTGCCAACGAGAGGCAGGCTCCGCTCCGGGACGACCCAGAAGCGGGGATGGCAGCGGTCATGGGTCTAGTTGGTCCTGTCATACGAAATTTGAGCGACGAATAAAAATGAGAGGCAGGTGGTGACGGCCGGGCCCTCGTTGGGCTAAAAAATTCGGGCCGCCCCGTCTCGCCGCAGTCCAAGCAGCGCCAAGCGCCGCGGGCGTAGAACGATCCGGGGAGGATGCGAGCGCCGCCGCAGCGAGGGCAGGTAGCGGGTGTCGGGGTCACGGTGAGGTCTCGGAGCCGGCGACCCAACGGACGGTGACGGGCACGCCGAGCAGCTCGCCGGCGATCTCGGCGACGGTGGCTGTCAGGTTCTCGTCGCGGGTCAACC
>Ga0136619_10000042_pt1 | contig 40483 bp, 45 predicted proteins | sample AntDrymUQ3532106_2_FD_104807 | JGI IMG/M metagenome (GOLD analysis project Ga0136619, IMG submission 104807) | Polar desert sand microbial communities from Dry Valleys, Antarctica - metaG UQ353 (21.06) | ecosystem: Environmental > Terrestrial > Soil > Desert | place: Antarctica: Dry Valley...
GTACCAAGTGCCACCTCCGCGCTGGCAGCCTCCGAAGCGGCGTGGGCGACGCTCGAAGGCCATGCAGCAACTCATAGATCGCGGTGGGCACCATGACCACGGTTAAGCGCACAACCTACCCTTGGCGAGTGTTCTAACTTTATTTGTGGAATTTCGTGTCGCAGGCAAAGCTGAGTCTTTGCTCGAGAAGCGAGTGCCAATACAACGGCGCGTGAAGTGATTTTTCTCGCAGACTGCACCACATGCAGTCGCGGAATCGAGTTTTAGGAAACGATTGGAACGCTACAGCCAAGATCCCCTGCTGACTAGCGTGACCAGCCATCAGAATCGGTCTAACACAGTGGTGTTTGCTGTGAGGTTTGCACGATTCGCGTACGATCCCTGCAGGGTATCCCTCACGGTATGTGCATTCCTTGTTGACATACCTTTCGTGTGGTACTTTCCGGTTTGCAGAAGAGGCTATATGCCAACGCTGCAGTAGCTTTCGGGGGCGGGTGGAATTCCCGCACCGGCGGTGATCCCGGAGGGGCGACTGGTCCTCTAGGGTAAGCCCGCGAACCCTCGGCGACAGACCGGGGGCCGAGCCGGTGAGAGTCCGGCGCCGACGGTGAGAGTCCGGATGGGAGAAAGGATAGTGTGGCGCGTGAACGTCTTATGGACCGTGCCCGCGAACTTGCCGAGCGCGGGCGTTACACGGCGGCCCCGAACCCGCTCGTGGGCTCCGTCGTCGTGCGGGATGGAAACGTGATAGGCGAGGGCTGGCACGCCCGCGCCGGCGGCGACCACGCCGAGGTAGCCGCGCTCAAATCTAACGGGTCATCCGTCAGCGGTTCCACGATGTACGTCACCCTGGAACCCTGCAACCACCACGGACGCACGCCGCCTTGCACCGACGCCATCCTGGACGCCGGGATCGAACGCCTGGTGATCGGCCACCTCGACCCCGACCCGCGCATGCGGGGGAAGAGCGTGGAGATCCTGCGCCGGGCCGGGCTGGAGGTCGAGGTTCTGGACGACGGCCTTTTCGAGCGCCAGAACGAACAGTTCTTTCACTACATGAGGACCGCCAGGCCCTTCGTTCACCTCAAGCTCGCCGCCTCTCTTGACGGAAGGATCGCGGCCCGAACCGGCGACAGCCGGTGGGTGACGGGCGAAGAAGCCCGCGAGCGGGCGCATCTCCTGCGCGCGGAGGCTGGGGCCGTGCTGGTCGGCGTTGGCACCGTGCGCGCCGACGACCCGCTCTTGAGCGCCCGCGGCCTCACGGATATGCCGCCGGCCATCACCCGCGTCGTCCTGGACCCGCGCCTCACCACGGTCGCGGAAAGCCAGCTCGTCCGGACGGCGCACGATTCGCCCGTCTTGATCTTCGCGGGTGATATGTCCCTGGACGGCCGGGATCGTGGGCTGATCGAGCGCGGCGTGGAGGTCGTGGCCGCGCCCTCGACTACGGACGGTCTGGACCTGAGCTTCGTCCTCGACGAGCTTGGCTGCCGGGGTATCCGGGGGCTCCTAGTGGAGGGTGGCGGTGAGACTGCGGCCGGCTTTGTGGCGGCAGGGCTCGTGGATAAGATGACTATTTTCTATGCTCCCAGGCTCCTGGGACCAGAGGGCGTGCCCATGATCGGGGGCCTGCTCAGTCCGGGGCTCGTGGCGGACGCCCCACGGTTCTGCGTCTCCGAAGTGGAACGAGTGGGAGACGACATCGCGGTGACGCTGTATCCCGAAGGACGGGAGGATCATGTTCACGGGGCTTGTTGAAGAGACCGGGCGGGTCGTGAGCCTGGAACCGGGCGGCATGGCCCGCCTCGCGGTCGCCGCCGGGTGGGCCGGAGAGGACGCGCGGGCCGGGGACTCCGTCTCGGTGAACGGCGCGTGTCTCACGGTCAACGAGACGGACGAGGGAACGCTGGTCTTCTACGCGATGCCGGAGACGTTGCGCCGGACGGCGCTCGGAGATCTCTCTGAGGGGAGCCTCGTCAACCTGGAACGGGCGATGAGCGCCGGGGGCCGGTTCGGGGGGCACATCGTCCAGGGTCACGTTGACGGGGTGGGCGAGGTGCTCGGAATTCGGCCGGAGGGAGACGCGGAGATCTGGACGTTCACAGCGCCCGTAGAAGTTTTGCGGTACACCGTGGAGAAAGGGAGCGTCTGCGTGGACGGAATAAGCCTCACCGTGGCCTCATTGAACGAGGGGTCGTTCGCCGTCTCGATCCTGCCGCAGACCCGCGAGAAGACCAATCTCAGGGAATTGAAGGTCGGCGATAGGGTGAACCTGGAGGCGGATGTCATAGGCAAGTACGTGGAGCGGCTGTTGGAGCCGCGGTTGGGCAAAGAATCTACAGAAAGTTTTACAGACTTCGAGAGGAGAGTGGAAGATGCCGTTTAGCCCGATAGAGGACGTCATCGAGGACATTCAGGCCGGCAATATGGTCATCGTCTGTGACGGCGAGGACCGCGAGAACGAAGGCGACCTGACGATGGCCGCCGAGCTGGTGACCGCTGAAGACATCAGCTTCATGGCGACCCACGGCCGCGGGCTCATCTGCCTGCCGATGGCCGACGAGATCGTGGATCGGCTGGAGATACCTCCGATGGTCACGCACAACGCCTCCCGCATGGGCACGGCGTTCACGGCCTCCATCGAGGCCAAGCAGGGAATCTCCACCGGCATCTCCGCCGCGGACAGGGCGCACACCTGCCGGGTGGCCGTGGACGAGGCTACGGGCCCTGAGGACCTGATCATGCCCGGACACGTATTCCCTCTGAGGGCCAAGCGTGGCGGCGTCTTGCAGCGCGCCGGTCAAACGGAAGCCGCAGTGGACCTCGCCCGTCTCGCGGGTTTGAAGCCGGCCGGTGTGATCTGCGAGATCATGAAGGAAGACGGCACCATGGCGCGGGTGCCGGACCACGAGAAGTTCTCGAAGGAGCACGGCATCAAGCTCGTGACCGTGGATCAGATAATCGAGCACCGCCGCGCCTACGAGAATCACGTGGACTTCGCCGTGGAGACCCGCCTGCCCACCCCGTTCGGCGAGTTCCGCCTGCGCGCCTACGAGAACGACATAGACGGACTGATCCACCTCGCGCTCGTCATGGGCGAGCCGGAGGGCAAAGAGGATGTGCTGGTGAGGGTGCATTCGGCCTGCCTGACCGGCGATGCGCTCCACTCACTTCGCTGCGACTGCGGCGAACAGCTCAAGGCGGCGATGGCCCAGGTGGCCGAAGAAGGTGAGGGCGTCATCGTCTACATGCAGCAGGAGGGCCGCGGCATCGGGCTCCTGAACAAGATGAAGGCGTACCATCTCCAGGACGAGGGGCTTGACACCGTGGAGGCCAACCAGCGGCTCGGTTTCGCCCCCGACCTTCGAGACTACGGCATTGGGGCCCAGATCCTCAAGGACCTCGGTCTCGGGCGCATCCGCCTGCTGACCAACAACCTCACCAAGGTCGTGGGCCTGCAGGGCTTCGGGCTAGAGATCGGGGAGCGCATACCGCTGGAGACGGAACCCAACGGCTACAACAGGCGGTACCTGGAGACCAAGCGAGAGAAGCTCAACCACGTCTTCAACGGGTCCTGATCGTGGAGAGCACCGACGGGGCCAACCGCATAGAGGGCAACCTCTCGGCGGCCGGGCGCAGGTTCAGCGTGGTCGCCGCGCGGTTCAACGAGTTCGTCGTCCGCTCGCTGGTCGATGGGGCGCTAGACGCCATAAAGCGCCACGGGGGAGATCCACGGTCCACGGACGTGGTCTGGGTGCCCGGCGCCTTCGAGATACCGCTCGCCGCCAGGCGGATGGCGCTCTCCGGACGCTACGACGCGGTGATCTGCCTGGGAGCCGTGATCCGGGGCGCCACCGCCCACTTCGAGTACGTGGCCGGGAACGCTGCCAGTGGGGTCTCAGCCGTGGCGCTGGAGACGAACCTGCCCGTGATCTTCGGCATCCTCACCACCGAAAACATCGAACAGGCCATAGAGCGGGCCGGTACGAAGGCCGGCAACCACGGTTTCGAGGCTGCCGCGACGGCAATTGAGATGGCGGATCTCATGGTCCGTCTGGAGGAACGGCGGCCGGAAGAGGCCGCCGGGCATCACCTTGGTGGCCGTACGAACTCCGAACTGGGGCGGGTTTAGTTTCCCGCTCCTTCGACCACGGGGCGCGGGGTCGCGATGGCCTTCCGCACCTTGAAGGCTTTCAGGCACGAAGTGCAGGCCCAGACGCGCTTGGTGGAAACGCCCTCCTGGATGCGGACTTTCTGCAGGTTCGGGTTGCGGCGCCGGCGGGTAGCCCGCAGGGAATGGCTGCGAGCGTTGCCGAAGTCCGGGTGCTTACCGCAGGAATAACAGACTTTCGCCACGAGAAATCTCCTGTGCTAGGATACCGACCGATATCTGGGGCCCGACACCTCAATCGCGGTTCGAGACCGCGATTGAGGTGTCGGGCCCGGGCGGAGATTGTACCAGACTTTCGGGGAACGACCGGGAAGCCGGTTGCGGGGAGACGCTACGGAGGAGGCGGGGGTAGACGTGAAGGATCGGAGCGGATGGAGATAAGGATCGCCCCGGTCGTGGCCGTCGCCCACGCCGCGCTCAAAAACCAGGCCGAGCGCATCAACGCCCTCAATGTCTACCCGGTCCCCGACGGCGACACCGGCACGAATATGCTGCTCACCCTCGCGTCCGTGCTCGAAGAGGCCTCGGAGCAGACGTACGACGATCCCGAATCGGCAAGCCGCGCCGTGGCGCGGGCGGCCCTCATGGGTGCCCGCGGCAACTCAGGTGTGATCCTCTCGCAGATGATCCGGGGCGCCTGCGATGCGCTGGCCGCGGAAACATCGTTCACGGCGGACGCTTTCGCCGGGGCGCTGGAAGGCGCGCGCGACCGGGCATACGCCTCCGTGCGCGATCCGGTAGAGGGAACCATGCTCACCGTCGTCAAGGACGCCGCGGACGCCGCCCGCACGTTCCGGGAAGAAGGTCTGGAGCTTGCGGAGACGGTTCAGGCCACCGCCGGGGAAGCTCACGCTTCCGTCCGCCGGACAACGGAGCTGCTCGATGTTCTTCGGGACGCGGGTGTGGTGGACGCGGGCGGACTGGGCGTAGCCGTGATCCTGGACGGCCTGTACGCCGCCGTGAGCGGGCAGGAGATCGAGGCTCCCGAGGAGGACGAGGACGGCGCTGCGCCGGACCTCGACTCAATGCACGCTGATGAAGAGGCGTGGGGTTATTGCACGGAGTTCCTGGTCGTGGACTTCGAGGGTGACGCCGGGGCGTTCGAGGAGCACATACACGAGATCGGACGCAGCGTGCTCGTCGTGCCGGACGAGGATCTGGTGAAGGTACATCTCCACACCCAGGACCCTGGCGACGCAATTTCTTACGCCGGTGGGTTTGGGCGTCTACGGGGCGTGAAGGTGGACGACATGGAGGATCAGGTACGGAGCCGCTCGGCGGAACGCTCGACGGGGTCACCGGCCGAGGACCAGCCCGCTCGCCCGACCGGAAACGTGGGCGCGGTGGCGGCGGTTCGGGGGGAGGGCAGCAGGGGACTCTTCGAGTCCATGGGAGCCGTGGTGATCGAGGGCGGCCAGGGCGCGAACCCGAGTGCGGCGGACTTTGCGCGGGCAGTAAAAGAAGCCGGAACGGACTCTGTCGTGCTGCTGCCGAACAACAAGAACATCGTGCCTACGGTGGAGCAGGTCGAGGAGCTTGTGGATGCCCGCGTGTACGTCGTGGGCACGATCAGCATCGCCAGCGGGCTGGCGGCGATGGTCGGCTTCGACGCGGAGGCCGAGCCCGAGGAGGTGGCGGAGGAGATGCGCGAGATCGTTGGCGGGCTGCGGTGTGGGGAGGTAACCCGCGCCGTGCGCGAGGCGCGGGTCGGGGATCTCGACGTGCCGGAGGGGGCGTACATGGGGATGCTGGACGGTGAGCTACTCGCCGTGGAGGAGACGGTGGACGCGGCGGCCATGCGGCTGGCGGAGAAAATCCTGGAAGGCGGCGCGGACATCTTCATGATCCTGCGGGGCGCGGATCTCGGTGAGGCTGCGAGTTTGAAGCTGGCGGAGGAGATCCGGAACCTCGGGGTCGAGGTCGAGGTCAAGGATGGCGGCCAGCCGATGTATCAGTTGCAGATGGTGGCCGAGTGACGACCGCCATCGTCACCGACTCGACCACAAGCCTGATGCCGGGCGTGCGCGAGCGCCCGGACGTGCGCGTGGTCCCGCTCACCTTCCACTTCGGGCCCGACGAGGCATATACCGACAAGGTGGACATGACGACCGGCGAGTTCTATGCGCGGCTCAAAAACTTCGACGCCTTCCCGACCACCTCCCAGCCATCGGCCGGCGCTTTTCTGGAGGCTTACGAGGCCCTCGGGGCATACGACGACCTCCTGGTGCTCACGGTCTCGCGCAAGCTCAGCGGGACCTACGACTCCGCCGTCGCGGCGGCGGAGATGGCGGAACGCGGCGTTGAGGTCGTGGATACCCGGAGCGCGGAGATGGGGTCGGGTTTGATCCTGCGCGAGACGCTGCGCGTCATTGACGAAGGAGGAGATATCGCGGAGGTCCGGCGGGCGGCGGAGGCCGCGATCCGTCGTGTCAACGTGCTGTTCGCCGTGGGCACGCTGGAGTACCTGCAAAAGAGCGGGCGTATCGGGAGGGCGCAGCGACTATTCGGCACGGCGCTCGACATCAGGCCGGTGCTGCGGATAGAGGATGGCGAGGTCGTGCCGCACAAGCGGACCAGGGGCCTCCGCCGGCAGCTCGCCGCGATAGAGGAGGAGGCGAAGCCCGCGGTAGAGGCAGGACGCTCCTTCCTTTTCGGCCACGTGGACGCGCAAGAAGCCCTGGACGAGCTCATCGCGGCGCTCGGCATAGAAGAGCCGGTCGTCACGGAGCTCGGGGGCGTCGTCGGCTCGCACGCCGGGCCCGGAGCATATGGCGTGGCCTATCTCTAGAGGGCCGGCTACCGCCCTGGAGGCGACGCATCCCGTCGTGGAGCGGGTGACCCTGGCGGAGTTGCGGGCGCGGCCCGTGACGGAGATACCCGGCGTGGGGCCCCGTATCGAAGCGTCCCTCGAGCAGCTCGGCGTCGTCTCCCTGGCGGACCTCGTCTCGCACTTCCCGTCCCGCCACGAGGACCTCTCGAACGTGAAGCGCATCTCCGACCTACGCGTGGGGGAGCGGGCGACGGTCGTGGGCCGGGTGGTGAGCGTGCGTCCGGTGGGACGTCCGGTGCGTGGCCGCTCTCCGGGCTTCGCCGTGCAACTCTACGATGGCACGGGATACATCCCGGCGACGGTGTGGGGCCGCCACTGGCTGGCTGGCCAGCTCCTCCCTGACGTGCGCGTCGTGGTGTCGGGCGAAGTGCAGCGCCGCTACGGCATACAGATAGCCGCCAAGAGTATCGAGGTCGTGGACGATGATCCCTCGGAATCCGGTGATGGCTTCGGGCCTCACGCGGGGCGTTTCGTGCCGGTGTATCCGGTCAACAAAGGTATACAGGCCAGGCGGATGCGAACCCTGATCCACCGTTCCCTCGACGCCGCGGGCCGCATCCTCGACCCGCTGCCCGCGCAGGTCCTCCTCAGTCAGAACCTCCCGAACCTCCACGACGCCATCCAGGAGGTCCACTTCCCGACCGACCGTCCGCGCCTGAAGGCGGCGATGCGGCGCCTCGTTTTCCACGAGCTGTTCCTCATCCAAACGGGCCTGGCCGCCCGCAAGACCCGCCTGGAGAAGACGGAATTCGGCGGCCGTCACGAGGGGGATGGAAGGCTCCTTAACCCATTCTTGAAGGGCTTGCCGTTCGGCCTGACCGGGGCCCAGGAGCGCGTGATCGAGGAGGTCCTGTCCGACATGCGCCTCGAGAAACCGATGCGCCGGCTGGTGCAGGGCGACGTCGGGAGCGGCAAGACGGTCGTCGCCGTCGCGGCGCTCCTCTCGGCGGTCGAGTCCGGCGGACAGGGCGCCCTCATGGCCCCGACGGAGGTGCTTGCGGAGCAGCATTACCTCTCGATCTCCGCGGCGCTCGCGGACCTGCCGGTGAAGATCGTGTTATTGACGGGTTCGCTCTCCGCCGCCGAGCGAAAAGCCGCACTCGAAGCGGTGGCGGGGGGGGAGGCCGGCGTCGTAATCGGGACGCACGCCCTGATCCAGAAGGGCGTCGAGTTCAGAGACCTCTCGCTGGTAGTGGTGGACGAGCAGCACCGCTTCGGGGTCTCCCAGCGGACGGTCTTCCGGGAGAAGGGGACGACCCCGGACACGCTGGTTATGACGGCAACGCCCATCCCGCGCACCCTCTCCCTGACGCTCTACGGGGACCTGGAAGTGTCCATGATAGACGAGCTTCCACCTGGAAGGAAGCCGGTCGAGACGCAAATGGTGGATCTCGCGGGGAGGGATGCGGCCTACGAGGTGGTGCGGGAGGAACTGGAGGCGGGTCGGCAGGCGTACGTGATCTGCCCTCTCGTCGAGGAGTCGGAGGCGCTGGAAGATGTGCGGGCGGCCGAAGAACTGTTCGACGAGCTGTCGGAGGAGATCTTCCCCGACCGTAAGGTCGGCCTTCTGCACGGCAGGATGAAGGCCGAGGAGAAGCGGCGGGTGATGGCCGCGTTCCGCTCGCGGGAGATAGAGATCCTCGTCGCCACGGTCGTGGTCGAGGTCGGGGTGGACGTGCCGAACGCGAGCGCCATCGTGATCGAGGGCGCCGAACGCTTCGGGCTCTCCCAGCTCCACCAGCTTCGAGGCCGGGTCTGCCGGGGTCTCCATCCGCCGAAGTGCTTCCTCGTTGCCGAGCCAAAGACCGACGACGCGACCCAGCGTCTGGAGGCGCTGTGCGAGCATCAGGACGGATTCAAGCTCTCGGAGGTGGACCTGGCGATCCGGGGCGAGGGCACGCTGTTCGGAAGCCGCCAGAGCGGGATGCCGGACCTCAAGGTGGCGAAGCTCCTTCGGGATATAGACGTGCTCGTGGAGGCGCGCCGCGAGGCATTCGCACTCGTGGCCGGCGACCCGACGTTGAAGAAGCCGTCTCACCGCCCTCTCAGGCGTGAGGTGAAAGATCTTCTCGGGGCGAACGTCGAGTGGCTGTTCAGAGAGTAGCCGGGTGAGGATCATCGCCGGTACCGCCCGCGGCATGCGCCTCGCGCCCGTACCTCCCGGTGTCCGGCCGACCTCGGACCGGGTGCGGGAGAGCCTCTTCAACGCTTTGGGCCAGTTCTTCGACGGTGGGGCCGTGCTCGACCTCTACGCGGGCACGGGCTCATTGGGCATCGAAGCCCTCAGCCGCGGGATCGAGCGGGCAACGTTCGTGGAGAAGAACGGACGCGCCGTCGCGACCATCAGGGAGAACCTCCGGCGAACCGGGTTTGAAGAGCGCGCCGAAGTCGTCCGGGAGGATGCCGGGCGCGCGCTGGAGCGGCTGCGGGAGCATGGCAGAACATACAATTTGATATTCATGGACCCGCCATATAGAATCGCGACGACGGAGGTCGAGGGCGTTTTGTCGCGTCTAGACGCCATACTGGCGCCCGGGGGACGGGTGGTAGTAGAGCGGGGTGACGCTCCGGAAGAAGTCCTGCTAAGCGAGAAAGGGGTCACGCGCCGCTACGGTGGCACGGTGGTAACCGTCTTTGATCGGTCCGATCTCATGATGAACGTGGCGGTGTGTCCAGGGAGCTTTGATCCCATCACCGTCGGGCATCTCGACGTGATACGGCGCGCCTCCGGCGTGTTCGACCACGTCGTAGTGGCAGTGGGCGCCAACCGGGTCAAGAACCCGCGTCTGTCGCCCGGGGACCGGGTCCGGTTGGTTGAGAAGGTGACCGGAGATCTTGGCAACGTCTCCGTGGAGGTCATGGACGGGCTGCTGGTCGAGTTCGCCCGTGAGAGGGGCGCGAGGGTCATCGTGAAGGGCCTTCGGGCCGTCTCGGACTTCAACTCCGAGTTCGAGCAGGCGCAGCTCAACCAGACGCTCGAGCCCGAGGTCGAGACGATGTTCATAATGGCCGCTGCCAAACACAGCTTTCTCTCGTCGAGCGCGGTGCGCGAGATCGCAAACTACGGCGGAGACGTAAGCGAATTCATCCCACGTGAGATACTGGACTCCGTGGTAGAGGCTTACTCGGGCACGCAGCCGGATTTGGAGCGGCGGATAAAGACGGAGAGCAAAGGATAGGTTCACCTATGGACGTACTGGTGCTGATAGACAGGCTCGAGGAGCTGGTGGAGGAAGCCCGGAGCTTCCCCGGTTTCGGGAACACCGCCATGGTGGACCGCGACGCCGCCTTCGACGTCATAGACCAGATGCGCCAGACCATCCCGGAGGAGCTCAAACAGGCGCGCTGGATCGTCAAGGAACGCCAGGCGATGCTCGACGAGGCCCGTTCGGAGAGCGACCGCATCATCCGCGGCGCCCAGGAAGAAGCCGAGAAGGTCACCTCCGAGGAAGAGGTCCTCAAGCGGGCCGAGAAGCGCGGCGCGGAGATCATGGAGGACGCCAGGCGGCGGGAGCGCGAGATCCGTCTCGGCGCCGAAGACTACGCCGACGAGGTGCTCGCCAACCTGGAGGACAACCTCGGCCGGCTCCTCGAAGCCGTCCAGCGGGGCCGCAACAAGTTGCAGGGCGTTCAGGAAGAGTAAAATACGCCCATGACTGATTTGATCCCTCTCAAGCGCCCCGGCCTTGAGGTCGGAGACCAGCGCGAGTACAAGGCCAGCTTCGACGTCGAGCCCTTCGACCTCTACGGGCGCCACCACGAAGTCGAGAGCGCGGAGGCCTGCGCGGCCGTCACGCGCCTCTCCGAAGGTTTGCATCTAGATCTGAAGGTGACGGCCACCGTCCTGACCACCTGCGATCGCACGCTGGAACCCGTCGAACTGGAGCTGACCTTTGGGGACTCCGAGTTTCTATCGGGGCCGAACAACGAGGATCTCTGCGTTCAGGACTGGGCGCTGAACGCCGCCGGTTATACTAGCCGGGCGTTGCCGAATGAGGTGCCGATGCAGGTCTTCCGCCCCGGCACGGAGCCCGTGCAGACCACGCAAGACGAAGACGAGGTGGACCTGCGGTGGCGCGGTCTCGACGACCTGTTCGCCTCGGGTTTCTGATTTCCGACCAATCCAAGACACACCAGGAGGTAATGACATGGCAGTACCGAAGAAGAAGACTTCTCAGGCCCGCAGGGACCAGCGCCGGGCGCACCACGCGATAAAGAGCGTCGGCCTGGTAGCCTGCCCCAACTGTGGGTCTCCGCACCGGCCGCACCGGGTCTGTTCCGTGTGCGGCTTCTACAAGGGCCGCACCGCCGTCGCCGTGGAGGCCACCGAGTAGGCAGCCCGGCACGGAGGTAAGTATCGAGTGCGCATCGCGGTGGACGTCCTGGGCGGTGACGAGGCCCCCGGCGAGATAGTCTCAGGGGCGGTCGCCGCCGCGAAGCGTCTGCCCGAAGACGAGATATTGCTCGTCGGCGACGAGGCGCGCGTCTCCGAGCTTCTCGGCCCCGAAAAACCGCAAAACCTGAGCCTGCACGATGCTCGAGGCGCCGTCGGCATGGAAGAAGAGCCGGCCTCCGCGCTCCGGGCGCGCCCGGACGCGAGCGTGGCGGTCGCGGCGAGCCTCGTACGGGGCGGAGAGGCCGACGCCTTCTTCTCGGCCGGGAATACTGGAGCGACGGTCGCTGCGGCCCTGCTCCGGATTGGGCGTCTCGGAGGATGTCGCAGGCCAGCCATTGCCACGGTGCTCCCGTTCTCTTCCCCGGTGCTGTTGCTCGACGCTGGCGCCACCACGATGTGCCGGCCGCAGGACATGCTGAATTTCGCTATTCTTGGCGGCGTGTTCGCGGAGAGATATTTCGAGCTAGACGGCGATGCGCGGATCGGCCTGATCAACGTCGGCGAGGAACCCGGCAAGGGCGACGATCTGGCGAAGGAGTCCCACGCCCTGATCCGGGACTCCGGCGCCGTCCGATTCGTCGGCAACGTCGAGGGAAGAGACATCGGAAGCGGTGCTGCGGACGTGCTCGTGACGGACGGGTTCACCGGCAACGTCGTGCTCAAGACCGCCGAGGGCGTATCGCGTGAGATCTTCGGCATGCTCCGTTCCGCCATGACCGCCAACACCGTGAGCAAACTCGCCGCTGGCGTCCTCCGGCCACGGCTCCTGAAGATGAGGGACCGTCTGGACCCGGAGAACTACGGCGGCTCTTTCCTCCTGGGCGTGAAGGGCTCCGTCGTGATCGGGCACGGAAACTCCAAAGCTCGCGGCGTCGAGAATGCCCTGCTCGGCATCTCCAGGGCCGGCGCTGGCCTGAGCGGCGCCCTCCAGCAAGCTCTCGACCGCGCCCACGCCACGCCTGCGGGGGACGGGGCTTGAGCGGCCCGCCTGCCGGCCAGATACTCGGCGTCGGCCGGGCTTTGGGGAGCCGCGTCGTCACCAACGACGACCTCGCGCGCTTGGGCTTGGTAGACACGACGGACGCCTGGATCCAGGAGCGCACCGGAATCAGGGAACGCCGCTTCGTCTCCGAGAATGAAGACTGCGTTACCCTTGCCATCGAAGCCGCCCGTGAGGCCCTGAAACACGCGGACCTCTCGGGCGACGACATAGACCTCGTCATATGCGCCACTTCCACGGCCCCCGAGTCGATGCCTTCCGTGGCATGCCTGGTCGGGGAGGCCATTGGGGCGCCCGGCATCGGCGCGATGGACCTCGCGGCGGCGTGCGCCGGTTACTCCTACGCGGCCTCCGTCGCCGACGCGATGCTGCGGAGCGGCACCGCGAGCCGAGTGCTCCTCATCGGCGCTGACGCCATGACCACCATCGTGGACGAGAACGACCGCTCGACCAGCGTGCTCTTCGGGGACGGCGCGGGCGCGGTCGTACTCGAAAGGGGCGACGGCTCCTCCGGGTTTATTGACCACGTCCTCGGGGCCGACGGCCGGATGGCGCCGTTCGGCCGCGCAGGACACCCCGGCGACGAACAGAAGCTCTATCAGAACGGCCGAGAGGTCTTCAAGTTCGCCGTCCGCGTGCTCCCTGAGATGGTCGAGAAGCTCGTAGCCCGCAATGGCATCTCGCTCGACGAGGTCCAGTACATAATCCCGCATCAGGCAAATGCACGCATAATACATGCGGCGGTGAGGAAGCTGGACGTGCCGGAGGGTTGCATCGTGGTGAACGTGGACCGTTTCGGGAACACTTCGGCGGCGAGCATACCGATCTCATACCCGGACATATTCGACAAGTTCGAGCCGGGGCGCTATGTGATCACGGTCGGCTTCGGGTTCGGGCTGACGTGGGCGGCGAACCTGTACAGGATCTAGGTCCGAAGGAGGGGGATTGGAGATTCAGCGGGCCATAGTGTTCCCGGGACAGGGAACAGTGGGAGGGGAGGTCTCCGGCGAAGTCCGGGAGGCGGTGCGACATCAGGTCGGGGATGACGTGCCGTACCAGCTTTCGGTTTTCGCCCGATCGGTGGACCTGCTTTACGCGCTACGTGAGCGCGGGATCGAGCCCGACGTGGTAGCCGGCCATTCCCTGGGTGAATACGCCGCCGCGCACGCTACGGGTTCCTTGAGCCTGGAAGACGGGGTACGTCTCGTGGCCGAGAGGGACCGGCTGATGAACGAGTCTTCCGAGCAGAATCCGGGCGGGATGACGGCGGTGATCGGGGCAGATCCACGAGAGGTCGTGGCGGCCGTCGAGGACTTCCCGGAGGAAGACGGCGTGGTCGTGGCGGCCAACTTCAACACGCCGCGCCAGACGGTCATCTCTGGAGAAAAGTCGGCGCTGGAGAAGGTAGGAGAGCTCATCAAGGGCCGGAAGGTCGGGTTGGAGGTCGCGGGGGCGTTCCATTCGCCGCTGATGCTGGAGGCGTCGCTGGCGATGGAGTATCTGCTTGAGGGCACGGAGTTCGAGGAGCCGGAAATCCCGATGGTCAGCGCCGTGGATGGGGCTGTGCTTGCGACCGCCGACGACGTGCGGCTGGCGCTCCGCAACCAGATGCTCTCGCCGGTGAGGTGGGTCGAGGTGATAGCTCGCTTCGAGGACCTCGGCGTGGAGGAGGTCGTGGAGGCCGGAGAGGGAGGGACGCTGGTGCGGATGTTGCGAGATTTCAGGTCCGTGGACATGAAAGGACGCGGCGCGCCGGAGCTGCTGGCGTGAAGCGGTCTTTGTCGGCGGCGGAGATCCGGGACCTCATCCCGCACCGCTATCCCTTCCTGCTGGTGGACCGCATCGAGGAAGTCGAGCCCGGGGTGCGGGCCGTTGGCATCAAGAGCGTCACCCAGAATGAGCCGTTCTTTCAGGGACATTTCCCGGACTATCCCGTGATGCCTGGTGTCCTGATCGTGGAGGCGATGGCTCAGGTCGGGGCGGTGGGCGTGATGAGCGTCGAGGAGTATCGAGGCAAGCTCGCGCTTTTCGCCGGCATAGACGGCGTTAGGTTCCGGCGGCAGGTAGTGCCTGGCGATGTGCTCACGATGGAGGTCGAGATCCAACGCCTCAAAGGCAAGATCGGGCGCGGCAAGGGCCGGGCGACCGTGGCCGGCGAGCGCGTCTGCGAAGCCGACCTGATGTTCGCGTTCGCGAAGGGGGTGGGGGAGTTGTGATCGAAGCGGGAAGGGTCGCCGTCGTAACGGGGGGCGGACGCGGCATCGGACGCGCGATAGCCGTCCGGCTCGCCCGTGAAGGCGCGGACATCGCGATCTCCTACCGCTCCAACGACGGCGCGGCGGAGGAGAGCGCGAAGCTGGTGCGCGAGGCGGGCGTGAAGTGCGAGACTTTCAAGGGTGACGTGGCTTCGCCGGAGGACGTGAGGGCGCTTTTCGAGGGCGTGGACGAGGCGTTCGGACGGGTGGATATCCTGGTGAACAACGCCGGGGTCACGCGGGACAACCTCATGATGCGAATGAAGGAAGAGGAGTTCGACGAGGTGTTGCGGACCAACCTCAAGGGGACGTACCTGTGTGTGCGGGCCGTTCTCAGGAAGATGGTGCGGGCGCGGTGGGGTAGGATCGTGAACGTCTCATCCGTCGTTGGGTTGGTAGGTAATGCGGGGCAGGCTAACTACGCCGCATCCAAAGCCGGGCTCATCGGGTTCACCAAGAGTGTGGCGCGGGAGGTGGCGCAGCGTGGGATCACGGCCAACGCTGTGGCGCCCGGATACGTGGAGACGGAGCTTACGGGCACGCTGCCTGGCGGAGTGAAGGACCAGATTCTGGCGCAGGTCCCGATGGGGAGGTTCGGGGAGCCTGAGGAGATCTCGGAGGTCGTGGCTTTCCTCGCCGGGGAGGGGGCTGGCTACGTCACCGGGCAGACCATCACGGTGGATGGCGGGATGGTCATGCAATAACGCGATTTGCGCTACACTACGCGCTGTCCCTGCTGGGGATATGGCATTGTGGGAAGTTGTGAGGATCATCAGGGAGGTGCGAGAAATGGAGAGAGACGAGATACTGTCCAAGATCCAGGAGATAACCGCCGACCGGCTCGGCGTGGACGAGGGCGACGTGACGCCCGAGGCGTCCTTCCGGGAAGACCTGGAGGCTGACTCGCTGGACCTCGTTGAGCTCATTATGGAGCTCGAGGAGCAGTTCGGGATGGAGATCCCGGACGACGAGGCCGAGAAGATCACCACGGTCGAGGAGGCCGTTGACTACGTGACGGAGCACCAGGCAGCGTGACCGAAGCTGCCTCAAGCGGCAGGGGACACGCCCTCATAACGGGCGCCGGGGCGATAACGCCCCTGGGGATCGGCGTGGAGAACTTCTGGGACGCGGCCCTGCATGGCAAGAGCGGCGTCGGGGAGATCACGCTGTTCGACTCCTCGCCGTTCCCGTCGCACATCGCGGGCGAGTGCTCGGATTTCGACCCGACGGACTTCATGCCCAGGAAGCTGGCTCGCCGGATGGACCGCTACGCCCAGTTCGGCGTGGCGGCCGGCGTGCAGGCTGCGGAGAGCGCCGGCATCGTCGACACCATCCGCGAGCGGCCCGAACGGGTCGCCATCGTGATGGGTAGCGGCATCGGCGGTCTCTCGACCTGGGAACGGGAGTACAAGGTTCTGCACGAGCGTGGACCGGGGCGGGTGAGTCCTTTCCTCATTACCATGATGGTCCCGAACATGGCGGCGGGGCAGCTCGCCATCACGCTCGGGGCGACCGGGCCGAGCCAGTGCCCGGTCCTCGCGTGCGCTACCGGCGGCGAGGCTATCGCGGAGGCGCTGGAGTTGATCCGTCGCGGCGATGCCGACGTGGTGATAGCGGGAGCGTCGGAAGCCCCGATCACACCGCTCTCGATGGCCGGATTCTGCGCGATACGCGCCATCTCCACCCGCAACGACGAACCGCACCGCGCGAGCCGCCCGTTCGACGCCGGGCGTGACGGCTTTGTGATGAGCGAGGGTGGCGGCGCGGTCGTCCTGGAGAGCCCGGAGCACGCCGCGCAGCGCGGCGCCGAGCCGATAGCCGCCGTCGCGGGCTACGGTCGCTCGACCGATGCCTACCACGTTACAGCCCCCGACGAGAAGGGCCGCGGCGTGGAGCGCGCCATGTGGCACGCTCTCGAAGATTCGGGCCTCCAGGCGGAAGACATCGGCCACGTCAACGCCCACGCCACCTCCACCCCAACGGGCGACGGGCCGGAGACGAAAGCCATCTCGCGGGTGATGCCTCACGCTGCCGTGTCCGGGACGAAGTCCATGACCGGGCACTCCTTCGGGGCGGTCGGGGCGATGGAGGGCATCTTTTGCGCCCTCGCCATCCAGCAGAAAATATTGCCGCCGACGATCAACCTCGAAGACCTCGCGGAAGACTGCGAACCACTAGATTATGTCGGCAGCGAAGCCCGGAAAGTCCCAGACCTCAAGGCTGCCATCTCCAACTCAATGGGCTTCGGGGGACACAACGTCGTGGTGGCGTTCACGGGTGTAGAATAGTCACGAGATGACTATAAAGGATCTCATAACGATACTGCCGGAACCATTGCGGCAGAGGTCGTTGACGCACCCGAGCGTCGCGGACCCTTACGAGTCGAACGGGCGGCTGGAGTTCCTCGGAGACGCCATCCTGAACACCCGGGTCGCGGAGCTGGTCTTCCACAGCTACCCCGAGCTTCTGGAAGGTGACCTCACGCGCATCCGGGCGCACCTGGTGCGAAAGACCTTCCTTGCTGCCGTGGGGCGGGACGAGGGGGTGGAGGAGATGATCGAGAGTTCCATCATCAACGACTCGGTCATCGCCGACACGGTGGAGGCGATCATCGGTGCGGCCTACCTCATAGACCGTGACCTCGTCTTCCGCACGATAGACCGCATCTTCAATCCTTCAGAGATCGACACCGACGAGCTCCGGGACTGGAAGACACTCCTGCAGGAGACACTCCAGGCCGATGGTCTGCGGCCGACGTACCGCGTCCTCTCCAAACAGGGCCCGGCGCACCGGCCGAGCTTCACTTCGACCGTTTCAGCGGACGGCCGCGAGGTCGCAACGGGAGAGGGTCACTCCATCAAAGAGAGTGAGCAGGCTGCTGCGCGCGCGGCCCTTGAGATACTGGGCATCCGGCCCGTCCCACGCTCCCCGGTCGAGGTTCACGTCGGCGCGTAGCTACCTGCATATCAACTGATGCGATAGTAGATTTCGTGAATGGTAGGCTGGATCTTCGTGCAAGCAGGCGGTATCACGGGGCCAGAGATTCTGGGTCTTGTTATTTTGGCGGTCTTTTTGCTTTGTGGTCTCGTGCTTTTGGCAATGTCGACTCTCCGGTTTGTACCGTACGTAAAAGATCACCTACCGACCAACTTACCTCACTTCAAGCAAGAGTGGGAGGCTTCCTGGGAAGGGCATACGATTATTCTAAGACGCTGGGTCAACTTGCTCGCCACAGATGGTGGCGAATAACTCATCATTGGCAGAGCCTCGGTATGTGGTACCGACTCACAACACAGGGAATCCGAAGACCTTTACGGTGAGATTCCCCATGGCGACGAAGTTCACGTAGTTCATGCCCACATCGGGCGTATTGTGGAACGGCCTTGGATCGCGTGCGTTACCTCGGTCGATGGGGTGCCGGTCGGCGGGGATACTGACAAGAAACTACTCACCTAGTTTCTAGTATTGGAGGCCGCTTTGCTGCACTTTTCCGTGCTTTGGCCGGCCGAAGCGCGTAGAATGCACTCTCAGGTGCTCACGGCCATATACATCAAGGGGTTCAAGACCTTCGCCCGGCCGGTTCGGATGCCGCTGGAGGCCGGTATCACGGCCGTCGTCGGGCCCAACGGCTCGGGGAAGAGCAACGTCACCGACGCTGTGCTTTTCGCGCTCGGGGAGCAGAGCCCTGGTGTGCTGCGAGCGGGTGCGATGGGCGATGTGATCTTCTCCGGCTCCGAAACGCTGTCCGCAGCGCGAGCCGCCGAGGTGACGCTGGTGCTGGACAACTCCGCTGGTGGAATCTCGCTGCCGTACGAGGAAGTGTCCATCTTGCGCCGCATCTCGCGCGACGGCGACACGGAGTACAGGATCAACGGCTCGGCGGCACGGCTGGCGGACGTGCGGGCGGTGGCGGGGGAGGCCGGTATTGGACGCCACAGCATCCTCCGGCAGGGCGCCGTGGACTCCATCGTCGCGGGAGGCGCAGCCGCGTGCCGTCTCGCTCTTGAGGAGGCTGCGGGGCTCGGGGTTTACCGCAGACGCAGGCTGTCGGCGAGCCGCCGGCTGGAGCGCGCCGACACGCAACTGGAGAAGAGCCGGCAACTCGAAGCCGAGCTTGCGGGGCAGTTGCGCCGGATCGAGAGCGAGGCCGTCGCCGCCCGCGAGTACAGGGAGCTTGAGTCCCGCTTCCGCCGCTACTCCCTGGCGCACCTCTACCGCACCTCCAACCCGCGCCTGGAAGAGCTGGTCCGACGGACGGAGGAGGGCGAGACGCTTGTCGCGGAGCTTGAGGAGCGGGAGGCGTCGCTGCGGCGCCAGGGGGCCGGACTGGAGCCGGAGCTTCGGGAGACTCAGGAGAAATTGCGAGGTATCGAGCTGGCGCTCGAAGGGCTGGAAGACGGGACGGAGGATTTGCGGACGGAGTCCATCCGGGCCGACAGGGCTTTCTTGCGGATCGAAGGGAGCATGGGCCGGGAGGCGGATCGGGAGCGCATGCTCTCGCGTCTGGAGAGCGCGCTCGGAAAGATATCGGGCATCCTCGAAACCCTGGAGCGAGACTCGGCCGGCGCCGAGACCGAATACTCCGAGCGGCGAGAGAACCTGGCCCTGCGCCGGGAAACCGTTTCCCGCGTGCGGGCTGAGCGGGAAGCCGCGGAAGGCAAGAGGTCCCGCGCCACCACCGCGCTGGAGAAACTGCGGACGCGGTGCGACCGGGCCGCGCTCCGGGCTGAGGAAACCACGGCCGTTCCGGAGCGGGACATCGAGCGTCTCGCGGAGATATCCGGCGAACTGGAAGGCGTCATATCCAGGAACCCCCGAGAGCGGTTGGAGGACCTGCGCGGGGTTATCGCAGCCGGGCGACGAACGCTGGACGAACGCACCTCCGGTGCGAGCCGAAGGAAGGGTGCGCTCGACGCGGCGACGGGTAGACTGGAGGCGAGGGTCCGGGCGCTGAGTGGCCCGCAAGAGGACGGGGGGCTGGAGACCCGGCTCTACGAGGTCTTGCGGGCGAAGCTGGGGTTCGAGACTGCCGTCGAGGCCGCCCTGGGCGAGTTCGCCGGCGGCATGCTGGCCGAGAACGTGGACGAGGGCATAAAGCTCCTTTCGGAGACGGAGCGGATCGCTATTCGCCTGGATGCCCACGGGATGGACGCCCACGGAAGCCCGCCCGGGACTCCATTGCTCGAATGCGTCGAGGTCCTGGACCGCCGTTACTCGGAGGCCGTGAGCCGGCTGCTGGAAGGCATCTACGTCGTCGAAAGGGCCGGACGGGGCGCCCCGTCCAACGGCTACGTCGCCGTCACCCGGGACGGCCTGCGCCTCACCCGAACCAGCGTCAGCTTCCCGAACGGCGGCGGGAGCTTCGTCCGCGAGGCCAGGCTCTCCGAAGCGTCGGAACGCCTGGACGCCCTCCTGACGGACCCTGGCGAGGCCCTGCGCGGGACGCAGCAGAGGCTCTCCGTCCTCTCCGGGCGTCTGGACCGGCTGGCTGCGCGCACCGATGCCGCCCGCGCGCTGGCGACCCGCGTCGCCGCAGCCTCGAAGCTGCTGCTGCGGGAAGCCCGGCGCCGGGAGAAACGAGCCGAAGACGCCCGGCGCACCCTGCAGGAGAGCCGGAAGGAAGCCGCGAGCCTGGAACGTGAGATCTCCGATTCTGAAACCGCCCTGCGGGCCGGGGAGAAGGCCGCGCGAGAAGCCGGAGACCTCCTGGCACGTGAAGAGGAAGCTGCCGAGGAAGCTCGCGCCGATCTGAGGGAAGCAGACGGCCTCCGCGCCCGGCTCAGGGCCGCCGCGCGAGAGGGTAGAGAGCGACGTGCCGCCCTTTCCAGGAGATTGCAGTCCCTAGAAGCAGAGCCCGCGGAAGCCAGGCTGAGCCGGGCCGGGATCCCCCGCCGGGCGTCGGAGGCTTCGGCGCGGCTGGCGACGGTCGTCCGGGAGCGCCGGGGCCGCCTCCGGCGTTCCCGCTCGGAGGCCGCCGATGAGCATCGCCGTATCTCCGACGAGCAGACCGCTGTGGCCCGCCGGACGGCGGAGCTTGCCGGCGAAAGGGCCACGGCCCGCGCGAAGGCCGAGCGGTCCAGGGAAGATCTCGACTCCGCCCGGGAAGCCGCCGCGAGGGCCGGGGAAGAGATACAGGCCGAGTGGGGAGCGACCCTGGAAGATGCCCGCCGGGAGTCCGAAGAGTTGCCGGAAGATATCGAGCCCGAGCGGCACCGTCTGGCGCGCAAGTTGCACCGCTTTGGCGACGTCAACCTCCTTGCGCTGGCCCAGGAAGAAGGACTCCGCGAGCGCTACGAGTTCGTCGCCGCCCAGCGCGCCGACGCCGAGGCTGCCGCCACCGAGTTATTTAGTATAATACAAAACATAGACGGGGAGATAGAGACGCGGTTCTCGGAGACTTTCCGGCGGGTGCGGGGGGCTTTCGCGAAGATCGTGCCGCGCATGATGCACGGTGCGAGCGGAACCCTGGATCTCTCGGAGGAAGGCGTGGAGATTCTGCTTCGGCTGGGGCGCCGGGGGTACAAGCCGTTGCGCGTGCTCTCCGGCGGGGAGCGGTCGTTGCTGGCGCTGTCTTTCCTGTTCGGCATCTTCCTGAGCCGGCCCGAGGGGGTTGCCGGGACATTCTGCGTGCTGGACGAGGCGGAGGCGGCGCTCGACGACCTCAATCTGGCGCGATTTCTCGCTGTGGTAGACTCTTACCGGATCGGCGGGCAGTTCCTGCTGGTGACCCATCAGAAACGCACGATGGCAGCGGCGGACGTCCTCTACGGCGTTACGCAGGACGCCTCGGGGGCTACCGTGATCGTATCGAAACGTATGCAGGGAGATTAGAGCAACGGCAATGGCGCGTTCGTGGCGTAACTTTTTCAGGAAGACCGAAGAACCGGAACAGGAAACCGTCCAGACTGCGGAGGAGGCCGAAGCGCCGGACTCCGCGGAAGACGTCCCGACCGCCGAAGAGGTACAGGCCCGGCAAGACACTCCTCAGGCGACGAAAGTCCTCGAAGAGGAGGCTGCGGAGGAAGCTCTGGAGGAGGCTGAGGCTGGAGAGCCGGAGGTTCTTCCGGAGCCTGATGTGGTCGAAGAAGCGCCCGACGAAGAGGCCGCTGCGGAGGAGCAGGAAGTACGATCCGGCGGCTGGTTCGGGCGGCTGCGGACAGGACTCAAGAGGAGCCGGGAGTCCATGGTCGGACAGCTCAATGCCGCTATCGCGGAGTTCCGGGGCACGGAGGACGAGGAGTTCTGGGAGAGGGTCGAGGAGATCCTCATCTCCTCCGACGTGGGCGTGAAGACCACCGGCAAGCTCGTTGGGGAACTGGAACAGGAGGCACTGGAGCGGAATATCACCAGCGGAGAACAACTCCGGGGACTCATGCTCGAACACGCCGAGCGTATGCTCGAAGGACCTGTGGAGCTCGATGTATCGCATAAACCGACCGTGATCCTTATGGTCGGCGTCAACGGTACCGGCAAGACCACGACCATCGGCAAGCTGGTCAACTTCCTGCCAGGCAAAGCCATGCTCGCCGCCGGGGATACGTTCCGGGCGGCGGCAATCGAGCAGCTACAGCGGTGGGGCGAGCGGGTTGGGGCGCCGGTAGTTACGCGGGAGCGCGGCGCCGATTCGGCGGCGGTGGCCCACGACGCGGTGGAGGCGGCGAAGCGCGACGGCGCGGACGTGCTGCTCATAGATACGGCCGGGCGGCTGCACACCAAGGTCAACCTCATGGCGGAGCTGGAGAAGGTGCGGCGGGTCATCGAGCGGCAGCTACCGGGCGCGCCGCACGAGGTGCTGTTGACGGTTGACGCCACTACGGGGCAGAACGGGCTGCGGCAGGCAAAGATGTTCAACGAGGTAGTGAACCTCACCGGGATTATTTTGACGAAACTGGATGGGACGGCGAAGGGCGGCATTGCGCTCGCCATAGCCAACGAGATCGGGGTTCCGATCAAGCTGATCTCGGTGGGCGAACAGGTCGGCGACCTGCACCCATTCGACCCTAGAGAGTTCGCGGAAGCATTGTTCGGGGAGCTATAACATGTTCGATACGTTAGGCGAGAGACTGAATACCGCCCTCGATGGGGTCCGCGGTAGCGGCAACCTCACCGAAGAAGGGGTCAAGAAGGTAACCCGTGAGATCCGGCTCGCCCTGCTGGAGGCGGACGTGAACTACGGGGTGGTCAAGGAGTTCGTCGGCAACGTCCGCGAGCGCGCCACGGGCGCTGAGGTCTCGAAGGCGCTCTCTCCCGGTCAGCAGGTCGTGAAGATCGTCAACGAGGAACTGGCGAGCCTGATGGGCGGCACGGCCCACAAGCTCTCGTTCGCCTCGCGCCCCCCGACGGTGGTGATGCTCGCTGGTCTCAACGGGCACGGCAAGACGACTACGGCCGGTAAGCTGGCGCTGTTCGTGCGCAAGCAGGGCAAGAACCCGTACCTCGTGGCCTGTGACACGTACCGTCCGGCGGCCATCGAGCAGCTACAGCAGATCGGCAAGGAGCTCTCCGTCCCCGTGTATACCGAGGGAACGGAGGCGAAGCCGGAGGAGATCGCCGAGCGCGGCATCAAGAAAGCCCGAGACGAGGGATACGACTTCGTCATCGTGGACACGGCGGGGCGGCAGGTTTTGGACATGGACATGATGGAGGAGATCAAGCGCGTCCGGACGGCGACGAAGCCGCACAATGTTCTCCTGGTCCTCGACGTGGTGACGGGCCAGAACGCGGTCGAGGTGGCGCAGGCTTTCCAAGAGTACGCGGACTTTGACGGCATGGTGCTGACGAAGCTCGACGGCGATGCGCGCGGCGGAGCGGCGCTCTCGGTGGTTTCGGTGACGGAGCGTCCGGTGAGGTTCGCCTCCGAGGGCGAGAAGATGAGCGAGTTCGACTACTTCTATCCGGATCGGATGGCCGGCCGCATCCTGGGGATGGGCGACGTGATGTCGCTCATCGAGAAGGCCGAGGCGCAGGTAGACAAGAAGGAGGCCGAGGCGCAGAGCAAGAAGCTCATGTCCGGCAAGTTCACCTTCGAGGACTTCCTGCAGCAGATGCAGATGATCAAGAAGATGGGTCCTCTCTCCAGCCTCATCGGCATGATCCCAGGCATGAACAAGCAGCTTCAGGGGGCCAACCTCAACGACCTCGACGATAAGGCGCTTGGGCGGGTGGAGGCTATGATCACCTCGATGACCGTCCAGGAACGCCGGAACGCCAAATTGTTGCAGAACCCGAGCCGGGCGCGTAGGATAGCTCGCGGCTCCGGCTCGACCCAGCAGGATGTCCAGAAACTCGTCAAGCAGTTCGGCGAGATGCAGAAGATGATGCGGCAGATGGGCAAGGGCGGCGCACCCAAGCGTATGCCCCGGATGCCGTTCAGGTAGTTTGTAGAAAGATTACAGACAGAAAGGTGAGAACATGGCGGTAAAGATCAGGCTAGCAAGGCGCGGCTCCAACCGGGCGCCGTTCTACCGGATAGTGGTGGCGGACTCCCGGAGCCCGCGCGACGGCCGGTTCATAGATCGGATCGGGACGTACAACCCCCGCACCGAGCCCTCCGACATCAAGGTGGACGTGGACAAGGCTAAGGAGTGGCTCGGCAAGGGCGCGCAGCCCACGGACCAGGTGAAGAAGCTGCTCCAGATTTCCGGGGCGCTTTAGGCAATCTGTGGATCGTCTGGAGGAGTTGTTGGCTTTCCTGGCCCGCTCGCTGGTGGACGAGCCCGACCGGGTCGAGGTCTCCGGTACCGAAACCGACTCGCGGGTGGACCTGGAATTGCAGGTCGCGCCCGATGACATCGGGAAGGTGATCGGACGCCAGGGACGGACAATACGGTCGATCCGCACCGTGATGAAGGCGGCCTCCGTGAAGACCGGCAAGCGGATCAACGTGGAGGTCGCGGACTAGCCTCCGTGGAAGGTCTCTCCGACCCGGTGGTCATCGGGATCGTAGGCTCACCCCACGGCGTGCGCGGGACCGTCCGTGTCCGGCCCACCGGCTCGGGCATCCACCTCCGGGAAGGCGTCGAACCCGTCGTGGAAGGTGTCCGCCGACGCATCCTCTGCTCGCGCCAGACCCCCAAAGGGTTTCTCGTTGACTTCGAAGGCATCTCCGGACGCCCCGATGCGAAAACGTTGCGGGGTATGGATCTCGTCCTGGAACGCTCGGATCTCGACGAACCGGAGGAAGACGAGGTCTACGTGGGGGACCTGGTAGGTCTCGAAGCCTTTGACGAAAGTGGGGAATCTCTCGGTGTCGTGGCCGAGACCCTGGAAACGCCGGCACATGAAATCCTCGTCGTCCGCAGGAAGGACGGGACGAACGACAGAGAATTCTACATTCCCTTCACCCTGGAACACGTCCCGGAGATGGACCTCGAAGCGCGTCGTGTCGTGATCCGTCTTCCAGAGGAGTAGCCCTCCGTGAGGAGCATGGACGTATTCTGCGTTTTTCCGGGAGCGGTCGAGGCTGCGATTCGCGTTGGGGTCGTTGGGCGGGCCATCGAGCGTGGCGTGGTGAGCCTGCGGACCTTCGACCTGCGTGAGTACGCGCCGGGAGGCCGGATAGACGACATGCCCTTCGGGGGCGGAGCCGGGATGGTCGTGCGGGTGGATGTGGTAGCCCGTGCTTTGGGAGAGGTGTACGGAGTTCCCGCGCGTGAGGTGAAAGAGAGTCGCAGGGTCGTTCTTACTGAGGCGTGGGGACGGCCGCTCACTCAGGGGTACGTGGACGAAGTGGCCGCGGGCGGAGACGTGACGATCATCTGCGGCCGGTATGGCGGGGTGGACGAGCGGGTGAGGGAGGAGCTTGTCACGGAGACCGTTTCCCTGGGGGACTTCGTGTTGTCTGGCGGGGAGATCGCTGCTGCGGCGTTGGCGGACGCCGTGATCCGGAGCCTCGAAGGCGTCCTAGGCAACAGGGAGAGCCTGGTCGGCGAGTCGTTCTCGGACGTGAACGTGCTTGGACCACCGCAGTACACGCGGCCCTCGGTGTGGGATGGAGAGGCGGTGCCCGGCGTGCTATTATCCGGCAATCACGCCGATATCCGGGCCTGGCGCGAACGCCAGGCGAGAGAGAGGGCGCGAGCCAGGGAAATCTGAAGGCGAGTACCCTGACTCCCCGTTCGTCCACCAGGAGAGGAGCCCAGCATGATAACGAGCGAGAACGTGCAGCGTAATGATGTCCAGTTTCGGCCAGGGGACACGGTGCGCGTCCACTACCGGGTCACAGAGGGCAACCGCGAGCGAACCCAGATCTTCGAGGGCCTGTGTCTGTCCCGGAAAGGCAGCGGTATCGGTGAGACTTTCATCGTCCGTAAGAACTCCTTCGGGGTGACGGTAGAACGCATTTTCCCGTTGCACTCGCCCAAGATCGCACGCATAGAGGTAGCTTCCCGCGGTGCCGTGCGGCGGGCCAAGCTCTACTACATCCGCGAGAAGGTCGGCAAAAAAGCCCGCGTCAAGAAGGCGAAGTAGCCTTCGGGAATCTCCGGCATTGCCTCGCTCCCGGCGGAAAGAGCCTCCGGGCAGAGCCCTCTACGCCTTCGACGCCGCCTGGACTGACGAACGCGGCGGACCTCTGGCGGGTGCTGATGAGGCCGGCAGGGGGTCCCTGGCCGGCCCGCTCGTAGCTGCGGCGGTGATCCTGGACGGGACCGTTATCCCCGACCTCGACGACTCGAAAGTCCTGAGCGTAGCGTTGCGGGAGAGGCTGCTGGAAGAGGTGCTAGGCGGCGCGGAGGCGGTCTCGGTGGTGGCGCTGCCGGCGTGGTGGATAGACCTCCACGGCCTGGGCGCCGCCAACAAAGAAGCTCTCACGCGGGCTATTGAGATGTTGCGTCCACCAGCCGAATGCGCTCTGGCCGATGGCAACCTGAAGCTCGGCTCCGGGGTGGAGTGCCTGCCCCGGGCTGACGGTTCGAGCGCGGCGGTAGCGGCGGCGAGCGTGGTGGCGAAGGTGCTGCGGGACTACACGATGCGTGCCCTTTCGGAAGAGCATGGCGGCTACGGTTTCGAGAGGAACAGCGGGTATGGCACGCTGCAGCATCGCCGGGCGCTCGCGGAAGCGGGGCCGTGCCGGGTACATCGCATGAGCTACGCTGGGGTCGGCCGCTGAACCGCAAGAAGCTCGGGGACCGGGGGGAGGAGATCGCACTCCAGCATCTCCTCCGTCAGGGATATTCGCTCGTCGAGCGCAACTACCGCACGCGCTACGGGGAACTGGACCTGATCCTACGCCACGGCGACACCCTGGTCTTCGTGGAGGTGAAGCTCCGCCGCGGCACGGGGTTCGGCGACCCCCTCGAAGCCGTCACCGAACACAAGCAGGCGACCATCCGCGGCATCGCCGAGCAATACCTTGCCGAAGAGCAGCCGGAGTTCGAGCAGGCGCGCTTCGACGTCGTCGGAATACTCGCCGAAGGCGCCTCCTATCGCATCGAACACATCGAGGAAGCTTTCTGAGACGAAGCCTGTGTACCGAGGCGTGAGGATCGGGCGTGTGCATGATCATGTTGCTATATAATCCCTGAACTTTTGTTGCTTCGTTGCCGAGGAGTGGCGGGTGAGCGGGGATACAGAGAGGGCGGGTCACGCGGCGTAATGTCGGTTTGCAGGGCTCAAAGCCTCACGCTTTCGGGCATAGATGCCTTGCCGGTCGAGGTGGAGGTGGACGTCAGCGCCGGTCTCCCCGGGTTCTCGATTGTGGGGTTGCCGGACGCGGCTGTGCAGGAGGCGCGGGAGAGGGTGAAGGTGGCGATCTCCAACAGCGGTTTCAAGTTTCCGACGAAGAAGGTGATAGTCAACCTCGCGCCGGCCCACCTGCGCAAGGAGGGACCGGCTTTTGATCTGCCCATCGCGCTGGCCGTCCTGGCTGTTTCCGGGGCTGTGCCCGCCGAAAGCCTGAAGGATGCCGGCGTCGTCGGGGAGCTTTCGCTGGACGGCGGTCTGCGGGGCGTGCGCGGCGCGCTGAGCATGGCCGAGGGTGCCCGGCGGGAGGGCCTGCAACGCCTCGTGCTGCCGAAGTCCAACGCCAACGAGGCGGCGTCCATCGGCGGGGTGAAGGTCTACGGGATACGCACCCTGCGCGAAGCCGTGGACTTCCTCGGTGGCGAACACAAGGTCGCCCAGGCTGTCGCGGAGGAGTACGAACGCCCCGAAGCTGCGGAGAACGCCGACGACTTCGCCGACGTGGCGGGGCAAAGTTTCGCCAGGCGGGCGTTGGAGGTCGCGGCGTCTGGTGGGCATAACGTGATCATGAGCGGGCCGCCGGGATCCGGAAAGACCATGCTGGCGCGGCGCCTGCCTGGCATCCTGCCCCCGCTCACGCTGGAAGAAAGCATCGAGGTAACCAAGGTCCATAGCGCGGCCGGGGAGGGGCACGGGGCTTTGATCCGGACTCGCTCCTTCCGCTCCCCGCACCACACCATCTCGACCTCCGGGCTCGCCGGCGGTGGAAGCAACCCCCGTCCCGGCGAGGTCTCGCTGGCGCACCACGGCGTGCTGTTCCTGGACGAGTTCCCGGAGTTCAACCGGGCGACGCTGGAGGTGCTGAGACAGCCGCTGGAGGACGGGCACGTCACCATCTCCCGTGTCGCCGCGACGTTGAGCTACCCGGCGCGGGTGACGCTCGTTTGCTCCATGAACCCCTGCCCGTGCGGGTATGCCGGAGATAAACGACGGACCTGCCGATGTTCGGCCGGCCAGATCGAACGTTACCAGGGACGCATCTCCGGGCCGCTCCTTGACCGCCTCGACCTCTTCGTGGACGTTCCACGCCTGACGCGCCAGGAACTGCGGGGAGACGAAGCGGTCGAGCCATCGTCGGCCATCCGGGAGCGGGTGGCGGCGGCGCGCGAGACCCAGACCCGACGCCAGGGCGTCCCCAACTCGGCCCTGGCCGGCACGCGGTTGCGGGAGGCGTGCGCGCTGCGAGGCGACTCCGAGGCGCTGTTCGGCGCGGCCATAGACCGCATGGGCCTCACAGGGAGGTCCCATGACCGGGTGCTGCGGGTCGCCCGGACCATCGCCGACCTCGCAGGGGCGGATGACATCGCTGTCGAACACCTCGCCGAGGCCCTCAACTACCGGAGGTCGAGCTTCCTTGACCGGTAGGGACGAGTCAGCTTACCTCTTCCTCTCGCTCTTGCAGGCGCGTACCGGGACGAGCTTCGTGTCCCGGCTCGGGGACTTTCCCGTCGCGGAGATTCCGGATATGAGCGCCGCGGAGCTGGGACGGCTGGTGCGCATGACCGAGCGGGCTGTCCGCGCCTTCGAGGAGCTGAGGCGCGGCTTCGACCCTGAGACCATGCTCGACGGGCTACAGCGGCTCGGTATCTCCGTCGTCACGCCGCCAGACCCGGAATATCCTCAGCGTCTCAAGCAAGTCCCCGACCCTCCGCCGGCGCTCTTTGTGAACGGGAAGTTGCCGGCGCCGGAGACGCCTTCCGTGGCGCTCGTCGGGTCGCGCAAGGCTTCGGTGAGCGGCCTGGATGCCGCCCGTTCGTTGGGGCGGGCGCTGGGGGAGCGGGGCGTGTGCGTGGTGAGCGGGCTGGCACTGGGCGTGGATGCCGCTGCGCACGAGGGAGCCCTGGAGGCCGGAGGACCGACGGTGGGTGTACTCGGCTGCGGGATAGACGTCATCTATCCCCGGAGCAACCGGCGTCTCTTCGAACGGGTCAGGGAGGGCGGGGCCATAGTGTCCGAGTACCATCTGGGCGAGGCACCGCTCGCGTGGAGGTTCCCGGCCCGGAACAGGATCATCGCTGGCCTCTGCGAAGCCGTCGTGGTCGTCGAGGCCGCCGAGAAGAGCGGGGCCCTGATCACCGCCCGCCACGCACTGGACGCTGGCGGGGACGTGTGGGCCGTGCCGGGACCTCCGGGTCTCCCGGAGTGCCGGGGCTCCAACAAGCTCATCGCCGATGGCGCCGGATGTGTCTGGGACGTGCCGGAGTTCGTCCAGTCGGTCGCCCCCGAGCCTCCGGAGCCTGCTTCTACTGATGAAACGAGCCTCGGCGTTGCCCTGCCGGCCGGGCTACCCGAGGGAGAAGCGGCAGCGTTAGCGGGAGTCGGGTTCGAGCCGACGGGGGTGGACGCCGTCGCGGGACGCAGCGGTCTGCGGATGCAGGAGTTGCTGTCAGCGCTCGCGCTTCTGGAACTCAAGGGCTACGTCCACCGGGACGGCAGCGGGGCGTTCGTGCGGAGGGCGGGTGGATAAAGAACCAGACCCTCGGCCGACTGTGGTCCCGGTACCTCAGGGATCGTGACAGGCTGGCCGGTTTCGAAGGATGAAGCAGTGTCCGCCGCTCGTGGAGATCTGGAGCGCCGCACCAACCAGCTCCGGGACCGGCTGGTCGTCAACTACTCGCCGCTCGTCAAGTACGCGGCCAGCCGGGTCGGGGCCCGTATGACGGGAGCTCTGGATCGGAAGGATCTTATGTCCCGGGGCGTGCTTGATCTGCTGCACCGGCGGGACTGGGTTCCGCCGGCGGGTTCGGGCCAGGGCTCAGGAGGTGGACCGCGCCGTCACCCGGCTGACCCAGAACCTGCGCCTGGCTCTCGGCCAGCTCCGCAGGCAGCTCTCCGACATCTCTCTGGTCTCCGAAGGAGGATAATCGGGCCGGCCGGCGGCGCTCGCGGCTAGAAGCCGCCCATCCCCTGTGCTAACATCTCCGAGGCCGAAACGAGATGGCCGCGGAACGGTGTTACTCCCCGAGTCCCGGTTGCGGCGTCTCAAACCACACACGCCTGCGAGAGGGCTGCCGGAAGGCAAGCCCAGGTGGTGGCCCGCGTTTACACGGTGCGGGTTGCGAGGCGCGGGCGGAAGACACCAACCACCTGAAAAGGAGTGGCAATCACCGTGGAAAGCACAGCACAGCAGATAGGCGTCAGGGAGCTTCTGGAGGCCGGAGTGCATTTCGGCCACCAGGCCAAGCGATGGAACCCCAAGATGAAAAAGTTCATCTTCGCCCAACGCGCCGGGGTCCACATCATTGACCTGGACCAGACGATCTCGCTCCTCGACCGGGCCCTGGATTTCGCCCGGAGCATCGGCGAGGCCGGGCGCGAGGTTCTTTTCGTCGGCACCAAGAAACAGGCCCAGCTCACCATCGCCGAGCAGGCGATGCGAAGCGGCCAGCCCTATGTGGCGGAACGCTACATCGGCGGCATGCTGACGAACTTCCAGACCATCCAGCCTCGCATCCAGTACTTCAAGGACCTGGCCGTCCGCGTCGAAGAGACGCCGGAGGAGGACCGAAGCGGCAAGGAATGGTTCGCCATGACGCGAGAGTTCCAGAAGCTGCGCCGGAACTTCGCGGGCCTCACGGAGATGGAGAGGCTCCCAGGCGCCATCTTCGTGATAGACCCCAAACGCGAGGAGCTTCTCGTCAAGGAAGCGAACCGCCTGAAGATCCCGGTTATCGCCCTCACGGACACCAACTGTGATCCCGAGGTCGTGGACTACATCATCCCCGGCAACGACGATGCTATCAGGGCCATAAACCTGATATCCAGGCTCATGGCCGATGCGTTGTTGCAGGGTAAGGGTGAAGACGAGGTGCATCCCGAAGAGCGTCTGGTGCCTCCCGTGGTGGAGGAGGCGCGGGTCGCCGAGGAGATCGCGGCGGAGAACGCGGCGGGCGCCAACGGCTCCGGGGATAGCACGCCGCCGGCTGAGGCAGTCGTGCAGGCCGAGACCGTAAAGCCCGTGGAGGAGCCAGTCGCTCCGGAGGAGGCGCCTGAGCCCGAAACCGCCGACGTAGCCGTCTCGGAGGACGCGGAAGCTCCCGTCGAAGAACCGGCGGTAGAGTCTCCTGCCGAGCCCGCTGTGGACGATGTCCCGGACGATGTCCCGGACGAGGCGCCGGACACCGCGGCAGAGGTCACGGATGTCACGGGCAGCGAAGCTCTGGAGGTCGCGGAGGCCGAAGCCGCCGCTGATGAGGCGGAGGCTGAGGACGTGGCGGCTTCCGCTGAGGGGACCGAAGTGCCGGAGGAAGCCCCGGCGGCAGACGAAGCCGGAACGGACGAAGCGGTAGAAGACCGAACCGAAGACGCCGGTGAGGCTGAAGAGCAGGCCGGGAACGACGAAGACGAAGAGCAAGAAGAGGAGCGTTAGGATTTTGGCGAGTGCAATAGAGAAGATCAAGCAGCTCCGCGAGGAGACCGCGGCCGGGATGATGGATGTGAAGCGGGCTCTAGATGAATCCGACGGCGACCTCGAAGGCGCACGGCGGGTCCTCAAGGAGCGGGGCCAGACCATCGCGGCAAAGAAGAGCTCGCGGGAGGCGACGGAGGGGCTGATCGAGTCCTACATCCACTTCAATGGCAGGATCGGGGTTCTCGTCGAGGTTAACTGCGAGACGGACTTCGTGGCCCGCACGCCGGAGTTCAAGGAGTTCGCCCGCAACGTGGCGTTGCACGTGGCCTCCACAGATCCGCTCACCGTGGCCCCCGAGGGCATCCCCGAGGAGGCGATGTCTGAGGAGCGGTCCGTGTTCGAGAAGCAGGCAGCCGAGATGGGCAAGCCCGAGAACGTGACGCGCCAGATCGTCGAGGGCCGGATGAAGAAGTGGGTCGCCGAGCGGGCGCTGCTCACCCAGGAGTACGTAAAGGACCCGGACAAGACCGTCGGGGAGTTGTTGCAGGACACCATCCAGAGGGTCGGCGAAAACGTCGTGATCCGGCGTTTCGTCCGCTACTCGCTCTAGGACGGCCGTGGAAGAGGCTGTCTCCGGCAACCGGGAGAAACGCGAGGCGGCTGGCGCGACCCCCGAGTTGGGAAGCGTCAAGCGCGTGGTCCTCAAGCTTTCCGGAGAGAGCCTGGCGGGCGAGAACGGCTACGGCATAAGCCCCGAGAGCCTGGACGCCACGGCGACGGGTGTGATGGAGGCCGTGGAGGCCGGGGCTGAGCTTGCGGTGGTCGTCGGCGGGGGCAACGTGTTCCGGGGCTCACAGGTGGCCGATGAGCTGGGCATCGAGAGCGCGACGGCCGACTACATGGCGATGCTCGGTACGGTCATCAACGCGATGGCCTTGCAGGCGGCTCTGGAGCGGCGCGGCGTCGAGACGCGGGTGCAGTCGGCCATCCAGATTCAGGAGGTCGCCGAGGCGTACATCCGGCGGCGGGCCATCCGGCACCTGGAGAAGGGCCGCGTGGTCATCTTCGCCTCCGGGACGGGCAACCCGTTCTTCACCACGGACACGGGGGCGGCATTGCGCGCCCTGGAGATCGGGGCCGACGCCCTCCTGATGGCTAAGAACCGGGTGGACGGCATCTACGACAAGGACCCCCGCCAGCACTCGGACGCGGTTCGCGTGCGCCGTCTGAACTACATGGATCTGCTCTCGCGCAACCTCTCTGTCATGGATCACACGGCCGCGACCCTGTGCAGCGGGGAGAACCTTCCCATAGTCGTTTTCGATATACTGAAGGGCGGCAATCTGCGCAGGATATTGCAGGGTGAACAGGTGGGGTCCCTGGTCTGGAGCGCGGATGGGAGAGCCGGCGGCAAAGCCGGGGGCGGAGGAACATAGAGATGGAGAATATCGACCTTACGGACGCCGAGAGCCGGATGCGGGGCGCCGTGGAGTCCGTGCGGCGGGAGTTCGGGAGCATCCGCACCGGGCGGGCGAACCCGGCGATCCTGGACCGCATTGAGGTGGAGGCTTATGGTTCCCGGATGCCCCTGAGGAGCGTCGCCAACATCGGCGCCCCGGAACCACGCCTGCTGACCGTCACGCCATTCGATCCGAACTCCCTGAAGGACATCGAGCGGGCCATAAGCAACTCTGACGTCGGGCTCAACCCGCAGAACGACGGTAAGATCCTGCGCCTCCCCATCCCGGAACTGACGGAGGAGCGCCGCCGGGAGTTGATACGGCTCGCCCGAAGCATGTCCGAGGAGGGGCGGGTCGCCGTTCGCAACGTCCGGCGCGACGAGATGCGCGACGTGCACGAGCTGCGGAAGATGGGCGAGGTCTCCGAGGACGACGAGCGCCGCGCCGAGAACGAGCTCCAGAGGCTGACGGATGTCTACGTCAAACGAATAGATACGGCTCTCTCGGAAAAAGAATCCGAGCTTCTGGAGGTCTGAGCTCTGGAACCTGTCCGAGAACGTTCCGCAGGGCGTCACGAGCGTGTGCTCACCCGAATCGACCCCCGGCGGACGCCACGTCACGTCGCCATCATCATGGACGGCAACGGCCGGTGGGCGAAGGCCCGCTGGCTTCCCCGCGCCGCCGGCCACCGCGCTGGCGTCCAGGTCCTGACCCCGCTGCTGGAGACCGCCGGCGAGCTCGGCGTGGAGGTACTCACCCTCTACGCCTTCTCCACCGAGAACTGGACGCGGCCCGAGACTGAGGTCAGCACGCTTATGTCCCTGTTTCTGGAGACCGCCCGCGGCAAGGTGCCCGAGCTAAACGAGCGCGGGGCCCGGCTACGCTTCGTGGGACGCCGGGAGCATCTGCCCGAGTCCGTGCGGAGCGCCATCCGGGAGGCCGAGGCGCTCACGGCGGCCAACGACAAGCTGGACGTGTACATCGCGCTCAACTACGGCGGGCGCAGTGAGATCGTTGACGCCGCCCGGCGTATGATCTCCGCCGGGCTCGACCCCGAAGACATCAACGAAGAAACGTTCGCCCGCTACCTGTACGCGCCCGAGGCCCCGGAGGTGGACCTCGTTATCCGCACGAGTGGCGAACTCCGGGTCTCCAACTTCCTGCTCTGGCAGATAGCCTACGCCGAGTTCTACGTGACCGACACGCTCTGGCCGGACTTCTCCGCCGGGGAGTTCCGGCGGGCCGTCGAGTCCTTCGCGTCCCGGTCCAGGCGCCGGGGCGGCGTGTAGGAGGGGCGGCCAATGCTCCGGCGGCGCGCCGTTACCGCCTTGATCCTGGCCCCGGTGATCCTCGGCGCGATCCTCATCGGACCCCTGGCCGTCTACGCCTTGATCCTCGTCGTCGTGGGCCTCGCCGCCTACGAACTATCCCGCGCCCTGAAGCCGCTGCCTTTCCTGGCGGCGCTAGGGGCTGGAGCCATCCCGGTGCTGCTCTCGATCCCCTACGAGGTCACGGGCATCATGGCGGGGGTGTGCTTCTCGCTGCCGTGGGCGCTGTTCTGGCTGACCGGATTGCCCCAGACGCGGACGCTCCGGGCGCTCCTGGCGATCCTGCTGATGGCGACCTGGGTCGGGGCTTCGCTGGCCCACCTCGGACTGATCTCCGGTTCCACAGATCGGGTCGTGCTGGCCCTCATAGTCGTAACGGGACCCTGGATCTCCGACTCCGGCGCCTACTTCGCCGGCCGTCTGGCGGGACGCCATCCGCTGTTCCCGACCCTCAGCCCCAACAAGACCGTCGAGGGCGCCATCGGGGGACTCCTCATGACGATGCTGGTGGTCGGCTGGCTCGCTTACGAGTTCCTCTCGTTCTCGATTCCCGGTGCGGCAGTCGCGGGCATCGCGATCTCCTTCTTCTCCCAGACCGGAGACCTCTTCGAGTCCGTCCTGAAACGCATCCTGGACCTGAAGGACCTGGGAAGCTCTCTTCCCGGACACGGCGGCATCCTCGACCGGATAGACAGCCTGCTGTTCACCGCGCCTGCGGTATACTACGTACTCCTCTTTATATGAGATTCCCCCACACAATCATCGCGCCGTGAGGCGCCGCGTCACCATCCTGGGCTCCACCGGCAGCATCGGCCGCCAGGCCCTCGACGTCGCGCGCGCCCACCCCGACCGCTTCGAGGTCATCGGCCTCTCCGCCAGCTCGAACACTGACCTCTTGCTGGCCCAGGCCGCCGAGTTCCGTCCCGAGTATCTCGCCCTAGAAAACAGCGACGCTTCAGCCCTCGCGGGCGCGGCCTCCGAGGTCATCACCGGCCCCGGAGCCTCCCGCCGCCTGGCCGAAGTCCCCGCCGATGTCGTCCTCAACGGCATCGTCGGCTTCGCGGGCCTCGCCGCCACGGTGGCCGCCCTGAAGACCGGAAACCTCCTCGCCCTCGCCAACAAGGAGTCGCTCGTCGCCGGCGGCGATTGGGTCACCGGCCTCGCCGACCGTTCACGCATAATACCCGTAGACTCGGAGCACTCGGCGATCTTCCAGTGCCTCGAAGGCCGGAGGGATGACGAGGTTTCGGAGATACTATTGACGGCCTCGGGGGGGCCGTTCTTCGAGTTCGAGGAGGAGCGGCTGGCGGATGTCGGGCCGGAGGACGCGCTCAAGCACCCGACGTGGCGGATGGGGCGCAAGGTCACCATTGACTCCGCCACCATGATGAACAAGGGCCTTGAGGTCATGGAGGCGCACCATCTGTTCGGGGTCTCCTACGATGATGTCCGGGTCGTCGTGCATCGCCAGTCGGTGGTGCATGGCGGCGTGCTGCTCAGGGACGGCTCCGCGATACTGCACGCGGCGCAGCCTGACATGCGCCTGCCCATCGCCTACGGAATGCTGTATCCGGAGCGGGTAGACGTGGGGGCGGAGCGCGTATCTTTTGGAGAAGCCGCGTGGACGTTCCACGAGCCCCGGAGCGACGTGTTCCGGTGTCTGCCGCTCGCCGTGGAGGCCGGGCGGGCCGGGGGAGCGTATCCCGTCGCCCTCAACGCGGCCAACGAGGTGGCCGTCCAGGCATTCCTTGACCGCAGGATAAACTTCCCCCGGATAGCGGGTGTGATCGAGGAGGTCCTCGGGCGTGTCCCGGAGAATGGAGATATGGACAGCATGCAGGCGGTAGAGGCCGTAGACCGCTGGGCCCGCAGCGAGGCGGAGCGCCTCACGGCTGAGGTGGCGGCGCGGTGACGGTGCTCGTCGCGATACTCGGTTTGATCTTCCTCATAGTCATCCACGAGCTCGGGCACATGCTCACAGCCAAAGCCCTGGGCGTCCGTGTGCCGGAGTTCGGGATCGGGTTCGGGCCGGCGATCTTCAAGAAGAAGTTCGGCAAGACGGTCTATTCCTTCCGCATCATCCTGCTCGGTGGCTTCGCCAAGATGGCCGGCATGGAAGGCATGACGAGCGTCGGGGTGGACCGGAGCGAGCTGGGACCGGACACGTACCCGGCCAAGCCCCCGTGGCGCAAGGCGCTCATCATCTTCGCCGGGCCGTTCGCCAACCTCGTGGCGGCCGTCGCGATACTGGCCGGCGTCTTCATGTTCTCCGGCGTGGTCACGGGCGCGACAACGGAGGTGGATCAGGTCGTCCCGAACTCGTTCGCCGCCGAGGCCGGCATGCAGCCGGGAGACAGCGTGCTCTCTGTGGCCGGACAACGCACGGAGAAGTGGCAGGAGTTCCAGACCGTCGTGTCCGAGCGCCAGCCCGGAGACCGGGTGGAGGTCGTCGTCGAGCGAAACGGGGCCGAGAAGACGTTCTCGGGTGAGCTCGGTTCCGATCCGCAGAACGAGAATCGGGCGCTCGTTGGGGTGCAGCCTGTGCCCATCAAGGAGACTTATGGGCCTGTGGATTCGCTTGGTCTCGCGGTGGAGCAGGTCGTGAGGATCACGGGCCTGATGGGGGTGTTCGTGGGGGATCTCGTCACCGGCGAGCGGAGCTTCCAGAAGAACGTCTCGGGGCCGGTCGGCATCGCCGCGGTCGGTAGCGAGTCCGTGCAGCAGGGGTTCTTCCCGCAGCTTCTGGCGCTTATCAGCCTGAACCTCGCCCTGTTCAACCTGCTGCCGCTCTTGCCGCTGGACGGGGGGCATCTGCTGTTCATAGCGGCCGAGAAGGTGATGGGGCGTCCGGTGAGGCCCGAGACGATGGGTAAGGTGGCGGCGCTCGGTATCGCGCTGGTGCTCGCGCTGTTCCTGTTCGCAACTTACGCGGACCTTAGTAAACTCTTTACGGGACAACCGTTCATCCCGGAGTAGACTGGGTGCAAGCTAAAAGCGTCGGAGGGACCTGGCACACATGACAGAGGCAGCGGTACACGAGCGTCCGGTAACGAGCCGCCAGATTATGGTGGGCGACGTGCCGATCGGCGGCGGCGCGCAGGTGGTCGTGCAGTCCATGACCAACACCCCGACGCACGACGTGGAGGCCACCGTCCAGCAGGTCTACGATCTGAACGCTGCCGGTGCCGACCTCGTGCGCGTCTCCGTGAACGGTTCGAAGGCGCTCAAGGGCTTCAAGGAGGTCGTGTGGCGCAGCCCGGTGCCCCTGATCGCGGACATCCACTTCGACTACCGGATGGCTTTGGGCGCGGCGGAGGCTGGAGCGGCGTGCGTGCGCATCAACCCGGGCAACATCGGCACCGACGACCGCTACCGGCAGGTCATCGAGAAGTGTCGGGAGACCGGCGTCGCCATGCGCATCGGCGTGAACTCCGGCTCCGTGGAGAAGAAGTACTGGGACATGCCGAAGGCGGAGGCCCTCGTGGCGAGCGCGCTGCACAAGGTCGAGGTCGCCGAAGACATGGGCTTCACGAACTTCAAGGTGTCGCTGAAGGCCAGTCACGTCCCCGAGATGGTCGAAGCTAACAGGAAGTTCCGCGAACACTCCGACGCCCCGCTGCACCTCGGCGTCACGGAAGCCGGAACGAAGCTGCCCGGCGCCATAAAGAGTGCGGCGGCCCTCGGACAGCTTTTGCCATATGGCATCGGGGACACCATCCGCATCTCGCTCGCCGAAGACCCGGTCGAGGAGATCCCGGTAGCTTACCATATCCTCTCGTGCCTCGACCTACGTCATCGCGGTCCGAACGTCATCGCCTGCCCGAGTTGCGCCCGCACTTTGGGCTTCGACGTGATCGGGATGGCCGCCCAGGTCGAGGAAGGGCTCAAGCACTACGAGGACCACTTCACGGTCGCCGTGATGGGCTGCATCGTGAACGGTCCCGGCGAGGCCCGCGACGCTGATTATGGTGTTGCCGGTGGCAAGGACGACGGTGTGATCTTCTCTAAAGGCCAGCCTCTGCGAAAGGTCGGCCGCGATGACATCTACGATGCCCTCTTCGAGGAGATAGCGAAGGACGGGCGGAAGTAGCCGCCGGTAGGGCTCGTGGAGTACTCCGTTTAAGGAATCGTATCCGGCGGGAACGGTAGCCCTCCTGGGACGCCGTTTCGTGGGAGGTGAAGAGAACGTGGACCTTGCGACCATCGCGCAAATAGTCTCCGCCATCGGCTCCGTGCTCCTCGCGATCTTGTTCGGGTTCCAGTTGAGGGTATTCTACCGACAGGTTTTGGTGAACCGCGATACTCTCAACGAGATGCGGGAGGCCCGCGTAGCACACGAGCGCCCCCACGTCGTGGTCACCGCCGAGTACCGTCACGGCACCCTCGTGGAGGTCATCATCGGCAATATTGGCAGAGGCGACGCGAAGAACGTAACGTTCGAGTTCTCCGCGCCCATGGAAAGCTCGGTGAGCTATCAGCGCGAGTCGGAGGTCATCCCCCTGAGTGAGTTGCCTCACTTCAAGGAGGGGCTGAACTTCCTCGCGCCCAGCGCGGAGATCACCACCGTCTGGGACTACCACGCGAACCTCGTGCCTCTGCTTCGGGAGATGGGGCTACAGAAGGGGATCACGGTCACCAGTAGGTACGAGTCCCTAACCGGGGAATTCTACGAGACTCTATGGACGATCAACCCTCTGCTCATCCCGGGTGGCCTCTACGCTCCGCAGAAGGGTACGCTGGGCGAGTGACTTCCGCGTGAGGTTCGAGTTCGACAGCGAGGCTGACGCTCTCTACATCAGGATCAACGAAGGCCGGGTGGAGCGAACCATAGAGCTCGAGGAGGACGTCTACGCGGATCTCGACGCCGAAGACCGCCCCCTGGGGCTGGAATTCATCGCGCTCGCCGCCTTCGACGGGTGGATGAAGCGCCACGGCACCCTCAACGTCCCCGAGCGGGTGACCGGCCCGGAATCCTTTTTGAGCCCGGCCTAGAAGGCGATGAAGCCAGGAACGGCACGGCGTGGCGGGCGGCAAGGACGACGGTGTGATCTTCTCCAAAGGCCAACCCTTCCGCAAAGTCGACCGCGACGAGATCTACGACGTCCTCTTCGAGGAGATAGAGAAGGACGGCTGGAAGTAACAGGCAGTAAGCTTTGAACTCGGCTGTCTCGAACGCTTGAAGACACTCGAAGGTCTCGAATTTCCGGGGTGTGAAGTTGCTTGCTCAGGTTAGTCTTGCACTGGAATATAGTCGCAGAAAGCTGCGACCGAGACGGAGAGGGAAGAACCCAGCCCGCAGGTCCGCAGACGGGTTCTCAACGGCCCTGCTGGAGGAGGCGGATGGGTAGATGAGATCGCTCGTGAGGTTCTACATGAACATGACGGAGCCGCTGACGCTCGTCGGTCTAGTGGTGTTTCTCTTGGGGGTCGTTCTGCTCTTGGTCTTTATCGGTTCCCGCAGGCGTGGCGAGGCTGGCATGGGCTGCCTGCTGCCTGCCGGGTTCATAGTAGGGGGCCTGCTCATCGTCTTTCGATGGGAGGTGCTGTCCTTTCTGTTCTGAGAGTAACCCCGAGACCTCTTCGTGAGAGCCCAGAGGATCGACTCTCCCGCGCCGGAGTAGGTCCTCGTGTAGAGTTCTTGGCAGGGCGTCCGGGAGACGGAAACCTCGTCCCGGAGACCTTGTAAGCATCCCTTGCTTGCTCAGAGGCGCGAGGACTGCGGGAGGGCCTTCGCGGAGGGGACGCGGATTATTTCCACCTTCCGAAAACGTGGTTCTCGGCAACCCATATCTAACCCAAGTTGCCCCTTATAGGCACTGAATAGCGTAGGCTAAGTATCCGCTGGTAAGTTCGCGCGTCGTAAGCTACGCTGCGCCTCCGCGAGAAGTGGAGGTGAGCCATAGAATGCCAGGAATTGACGAACCACTCCTGCGATTGGGTTCGCAAGAAGA
>Ga0136619_10000043_pt1 | contig 40268 bp, 43 predicted proteins | sample AntDrymUQ3532106_2_FD_104807 | JGI IMG/M metagenome (GOLD analysis project Ga0136619, IMG submission 104807) | Polar desert sand microbial communities from Dry Valleys, Antarctica - metaG UQ353 (21.06) | ecosystem: Environmental > Terrestrial > Soil > Desert | place: Antarctica: Dry Valley...
AGGCGGATCTCCCGCAGCGCCTCGTCGACCTGCTGTTCGGTGAGCTTGCCGCGGCCGCGCAGGCCGGCGAAGACGGCGTCGAGCCGGTCGGAAAGCGCGTCGAACATGAGCAGTGATCCTGTCGGGGTGGCGGGTTGGAGAGTGTAGCGGGGCAAGCTATGCGCTCGCCGGGCGGGTTGTGCGCTCGGTGGGCCGGGTAGACCGCGGCCATGCAGACCCGAATGATCGCAGGCCATAGCGTCAGTGCCATCGGCTTGGGTGCCATGCCCATGTCGCTGGAGGGGCGCCCCGACGAGCGGCAGTCCCTGCGTACGATCCACGCGGCGCTGGGCGCCGGCGTCACCCTGATCGACACCGCCGATGCCTACTGCACCGGCGCAGACGACGTCGGTCACAACGAGCGGCTCATCGCCAAGGCGCTGTCGACGTGGTCAGGCGACCCCGACGATGTCCTGGTGGCGACCAAGGGGGGTCACACCCGAACCAGCAACGGCTCCTGGCAGGTGGACGGCCGCCCCGAGCACCTCAAGAAGGCCTGCGAAGCCAGCCTCAAGGCGCTGGGCACCGAGGTGATCGGCCTCTACCAGTTCCACCGGCCCGACCCGGACGTCGCGTACGCCGAGTCCGTCGGTGCTCTGGCCGAGTTGCAGGCCGCCGGCAAGATCCGCCTGGCCGGCGTGTCCAACGCGTCGGTGGAACAGATCCGCGAGGCCATGAACATCCTGCCGTTGGCCAGCGTGCAGAACGAGTACTCCCCCGCCTTCCGAGGGTCAGAGGAGGAGCTGCTGTTCTGCGCCGAGCATGGCATCGCCTTCCTGCCGTGGAGTCCGTTGGGTGGCGCTGGCACGGCGGGTGATCTGGGCGATCACCATGCCGCTTTCGACACGGTCGCCGAGGAGCGCGGGGTCTCACCGCAGCAGGTGGCCCTGGCCTGGGAGCTGGCCAAGGCGCCCGAGGTCATCCCCATCCCCGGTGCCACTCGACCCGAGACGATCACCGACAGCTTGCAAGCGGCCGACCTGGAGCTCACCCCCGACGACCTGGCGCGGCTCGACGTCCTGAGCTAGGGCCGCTGACCTGCGGGAACGTCCTCAGCGGACCGCTACGGCTTGCTATCCCGAAGGGTCTTCGTGGTGATGGCCTCTGGACTCGCGATCAATCATCTATAGCTCTGGTTGAACCTTAGTGCTTCGAGAGTCGACTCCTTGCTGACCAGCGCTTTTACCGTGACCAGCTAGCCTCGACCATAACTTTATGACGGCAGATCAGTCCGGATTGTGCTCGATCTGGCCGGGCAGGAGCCGCAGCCGGCCGATGCGGTCCACGGCGAACGTCCGCTCCCCGGCGCGCAGGTGACAGTAGCCACGCAGCAGGTCGTCGCGGAAGGACCACGGGTCCACCACCCGATCGGTGGCGGCGCCGCCACGCGAGGACGCGAAGTACTCCAGGCGCACCTGGCGGCTCTCCGCAACCGCGCGGTCGAGCAGCCCACGAATGGCGCGCGGACCGACCGCGTCCTCGGCTGTGCCTGGTAGCGCCGGCTCTTCGCGAACGGCGGTGACCGCCAGGTCGTCGGCCAGCGGGATGCCGGCCGCACGTAGTGCCGCACTGACGGCTCGGTCGGACCGCTGTGACACGGCGACCGTTGGCGCAATCGCTCGCAGCCCCGCCGGCCCAACCGTCAGGGCGCGATCCAACGTTGCGATCACGTTCGCCACGACGACACAGCGGATGGCTTGTACCTGCAAGGACCCGTCCTCTCCCCCGGTGTCGACCGCCAGATCCAAGGTCAGGTCGAGCCAGCCGCTGCGGGCCTCCTCAGTGACGTGCACGACACCCTCGTCGGACACAGCCACCAGCGCGCGGACCTGCAGCCAGTCAAGCGGAGGTGGCAGGGTGCCGTGACCCCACCACCCACGCCCTAGCAGGGTTTCGACGTCGGCCGGGCCGTCCTGTGCCAGGCGCACGAACGCCGTACGCGCGCCCTCGGGAGCCCGGTCGAGGGCTGTGCGCACGGTGCCGTACGCCTGTAGCAACTCGGCCAGGCGGCGCGCCGCCACAGCGCGGTTGGCGGGGGGGTCGTCGATGCCCAGGAGGCGCAGTGCCTGCCGCACATCGTCGGAGCGCAGCTTGTCCACTCCCGCCACCGGTTCACGCTCCTCGGGGCGGCATGCCACTGCGCTGCTGGTCCAGGTCGCCCGCCGCGACGTCGCCGCCTGCTTCGACGTCTTCGACGTGAACCTCCTGGGCAACCTGGGAGAACAACGCGTCCACGAAGGCGTCCGGGTCGAAGTCGGCGAGATCCTCGACGTCCTCGCCCAAGCCAACGAGCTTCACCGGCAGGCCCAGCTGGCGTTGGATCGCGATAACGATCCCGCCCTTGGCGGTGCCGTCCAGCTTTGTCAGCACCACGCCCGTGACCGCAACAGCTTCCGTGAACGCCTTAGCCTGTGCCAGCCCGTTCTGCCCGGTGGTCGCGTCCAGCACGAGCAGCACCTCGTCACACGGACCGGCGTCGCGTTCAAGCACACGCTTGACCTTGGACAGCTCGTCCATCAGCGCCCGCTTGTTCTGCAGCCGGCCCGCCGTGTCCACCATCAGCAGGTCGGCGCCGTCGGCCTTGGCCGCCTGCCAGCCGTCGAAGGCCACGGCGGCGGGGTCGGCGCCCGAGGCCTGCCGCACCACGCGCGCCCCCGAGCGCTCACCCCACAGCTGCAGCTGCTCGGATGCGGCGGCGCGGAAGGTATCGGCGGCCGCCAGCACAACCGTCTCGCCGGCTGCCGCCGACCGGGCGGCGAGCTTGCCAATGGACGTGGTCTTGCCGGTGCCATTGACGCCGGTCACCAGCCAGACCGACGGTCCCGACGGGCGCCGGTGCAGGGATCGGTCCGACACCGACAGCTCCAGGCGCAGGACCTCCTTGAGCAGGGCCAGCGCCTGGTCACCGGTACGCACGCCCTCGGCCCGAGCTCGGTCGCGCAACCCCTCGACGAGCTCCATGGTCGCCTCGACGCCGACATCGGCCGCGATCAGGGACTCCTCCAGGTCCTCCCAGGCTTCCTCGGTCAGCCCTCGGCGGAAGATTGAGGCGATGTTGCCCCCGAGCGATCCGCGGGCTCGGCCGAGCCGCAGCTGGAAGCGTTCGCGAGAGGACAAGGGCGCCCGCGCCACAGGCTCAGCCACCCCAGGCTCAGCGACCTTGGGCTCGCCGATCTCGGGTTCGGCGGCTGGCGGTTGCGCCACCTCGGGTTCGAGGACCTCCGGCCCTGCGACATCGAGCCCGGCGGCATCCAGACCCGCCCCGGGGTGTCCGCCGACATCAGGCTCGCGGGCCCTGACGGCGTCCAGTGTCTGGTCGTCCAGCGGCGGTCGACCACGGCGCCGGTTGCGCACGAAGCCGACGAGCAGCCCCACCAAGAAGATCAGCACAACCCCGGCGGCAATCACAATCTCGAGCAGTTCCATGCCGCCAGTATGCAGGCGTGCGGCTGGTCAACGGGCGGCCGGTACCGCCTCAGTCAGCCGCTGCGAGACCACGGTGGAGACCCCGTCGGTACGCATCGTGATGCCGTACAAGCAGTCGGCGATCTCCATCGTGCGCTGCTGATGGGTGACGATGATCACCTGGCTGGTGGAGCGGAAGTCGGTCACGAGGTCCAGGAGCCGTTGCAGGTTGACGTCGTCCAGCGCTGCCTCGACCTCGTCGAGCACGTAGAAGGGCGAGGGCCGAGCCGCGAAGATCGAGAACAGGACCGCCAGGGCGGTCAGGGAGCGCTCGCCGCCCGACAACAGTGACAGCCGCTTGACCCGCTTGCCCGCCGGGCGTGCTTCGACGTCCACCCCACTGGCGAGCAGGTCGCCGGGATCGGTGAGGAACAGCCGACCTTCGCCGCCAGGAAACAGTCGCGGGAATATCCGCTGGAAGTGCCCGGCCACATCGGCGAACGCCACAGCGAACACCTCGCGGATGCGCTCGTCCACGGCTTCGATCACCGTGAGCAGGTCGCGCTTCGATGCACGCAGGTCCTCCAGCTGACCGGTGAGGAAGCGGTGGCGCTCTTCCAGCTGCTGGAACTCCTCCAGCGCCAGGGGGTTGATCGTGCCGAGCAGGCCCACCTTGCGCACGAGCCGCTCCTCGTCCTCGGCGAGGCTGTCGGCGCGCTGGTCGCCTCCCGCCAGCGGCCCTTCCTCGGGCGTTGCACGGGCGTGGCGCAGCGCCGCATTCGGGTCGACGCCGAGGTCGTCGCGCAACCTTGCGGTGACCGCCTCCAGGGCATGCCGCAACTCCTGGCGTGCGAGATCCTCGCGGTGGCGTGACTCGCGCACGGTCGCGATCTCCTCGTCACGCTCGCGGATGCTCATACGCACCACACCCAGCTGCCGCTGCTGCTCGTCACGGGCCCGCTCAACGAGCTGCCGCTGGTGGGCGGCGTCCTGTGACGACGACTCGGCGCGTGCCAGCGCGGCTGCAGCCAGCGCCGCCAACTCGCCGCAGCGCTGGATGGCGGCCAGCCGGCGGCGGCGGCGTTCCTCCCGCTGCGCCAGCGCCTGCTCGACCGCGTCGGCTTCTGCCCGCAGCCCGGCGATGCGCCGGCCGAGCTCGTCGGCGCGCTGATCGACCGCCCCCGCCGCCAGCCTGGCTTGGACCTCACGTTCGCGGGCGGCCGTCAGCTCGTCGTCGAGCCGCTCGGCTTGGACGTCACCGCCCGGCTCTTCGCTGCCCGGCTCTGCGTCCGCCGGTGCTTCGCCCGCCGACTCGACCGGATCTGACGCATCGGCATCCCGAGGCGGAACCGGCACCCCATCCCTGAGGGATCTTTCCCCGGCCGGCGGAACCGGCACCCCATCCAAAAGGGATCCTTCCCCGGCCGGCGGAACCGGCGCCCCATCCCGGAGAGATTCATCCCAAGCCTCGAGCTGCGCCAGCCGCTGTTGCCGGCTGGCGACCTCCTGCTCCAAGTCGGCTTGCTGGCCGGTCAGCATCGCCAGCTCGCGCTCGCAGGTCTGTAGCTCCTTGCCGAGCCGCTTGAGTCGTTCAGCCGCGGATGTGATCAGGCCGTCAGACTCTTGCATGGCCACGGTGGCAGCCTCGAAGTCACGCTGCGCCGCCTGCAACTGTCGATCGGCTCCAGCCACCGCACCCTGCGCGCGCGGCAACTCGTCAGCAACGTCGGCCAGCTGCGCCTCGGCTTGTTCGGCGGCCTCCCGCGACAGCACCGCGCTGGCGGCGGTCGCCGACCCGCCGGACCACCCTCGCGGTCCCGCAACCTCGCCGTCCTTACTGACGAAGACCAGCCCGGGGAACCGCTGTGCCAAGTCGGCGACGGACGCCCCGGTGTCGGCGAGATAGACGCCCTGCAGTCCCCGCGCCAGAGCGGCCAGCACTCCCGGCTCCGCGTCCAACGCCTCCACCAACGGGGTGGCGGCCTGGTCGGACAGGTCAGGAGCCTCGACCGGCTCACCGCCGTCCGCACCGGCAGCGACTAGCAACAGTGTCCGACCGTGACGGTTGGCGCGCACGAAATTGATCGCGGCGGTCGCGGCAGCTGGTGAGTCCACGATCAGGGCATCACCGAGCGGTCCGAGGGCGGCGGCAACGGCCCTCGCCTGCCCCTCGGTCACGCGGACATGGTCGACCAGCGGGCCGACCACCCCGGCAACAGCGCCGGAATCCGCCGCGACCAGCAGCGCCGAACTGCCCCCGGTGGCCTCCCGGCCAGCGGCATGCAACGCGTCAACACGAGCCTCCAGCGACGCCCGGCGCCGCTCCAGGTCCCGCTCGTGGCGGGTCGCGGCGTCAGCCTCGTGCCGGCGGCGTGCCAAGAGTTGCTCCGCGGCCGTCAGCCGCTCGGACAGCGCCACCGTCTGCCGATCCAGGCGCTGGATTTCGGCCCGCACAGCGTCCCCGTCGCTGGCCAACTCAGCGCGACGGGCCGCAGCACCGGACACCTGGCTAGCCAGACGCCCCTCCTCACCGGCCGCCTGGGCGATCGTCGACTGCAGCGCCGACACCTGTGCCTCCCAGCGCAGCCGGCGCTCTCGCGCCTCGGCGCGGCGTCGCGCCTCGGCGGCCGCGGCTTGCTCGTGGGCGCGACGGCGCTGCTCGGCGAGCTGACGCTTGGCCACCGCCGAGTCCAGCACGCTGCGCGCCGCCATGCGCTCCTGTTCGACCCTTGCGGCCGCCTCCTGGTCCACGCCCGCCTGTGCCCGCAGCTGGGCGGGGTCCCGGCCGGCGACAGGCTCCTCGACCGCCTCCACCAGGCCGCGCCGGCGCTCGTCGATCCGTTCACCCAACCCGCGGAAGCGTTCGGCCTGGTTGGCCAGACGAAAGTGGGTCTGGCCGATGTGCTGGGACTGGGGATCAAGGTCGGCTAGGACCTGCTCGATCGCCGCCTCGTTGGCGCGGGCGACGACCAGCTGCGATTCCAGCTGTTGCAGTTGTGTGTCGGACTCGACGACCCCGGCACGGTCTGCGTCCCAGCGAGAGGTCAACTCGTCCAGCGTTCGCAGCGCCAGCGTGATGCGGACCTCGCGCAGCTTGGCTTGCAGTTCGACGTGCTTGGCCGCCGCTTCGGCCTGGCGCTCCAGGGGTCGCAGATTGCGGCGCAGCTCGCGCAGCACGTCGGTGAGCCGCTCGACGTGGGCGTCCATCTGCGCCAACTTGCGCACCGCTCGTTCCTTGCGGCGCCGGTGCTTGAGGATGCCCGCGGCCTCCTCGATGAACGCGCGACGATCCTCGGGCCGGGAGTTGAGGATCGCGTCGAGTTGGCCTTGGCCGACGATCGTGTGGTTCTCGCGCCCCAGCCCCGTGTCGGACAGCAGCTCCTGGACGTCGAGCAGGCGGCAGGCGACCGAGTTGATCGCGTAGTCGTTCTCCCCTGAGGCGAACATCGACCGCGAGACAGTGACCTCGCTGAACTCGATGGGCAGGGTGGCCGCCGGGCGCGGCGCGCCCTCGGCGCCATGGCCGTCGGGAACGGTGTTGTCGATTGTGATCTCGACGGCGGCTCGCCCGAGGCCGGGCTTTCCCCGCGATCCGGCGAAGATGACGTCGGACATCGACCCGCCTCGCAGGCTCTTGGCGGAGTGGCTGCCCAGCACCCAGGCGAGCGCATCGACGACGTTGGACTTGCCCGACCCGTTGGGCCCGACGATGACGGTGATGCCGGGCTCGAAGGTCAGCTCCGTCTTCTCAGCGAACGACTTGAATCCGCGCAGGGTCAGCGAACGCAGGAACACGGGGCGAGTGTAACCAGTGCCTGGGGCCATTCCCGGGAGGCGAGACGCTGTCGGCGGACACAGTAAAGCGGCCCGCTCGGGGCCGCTCCAGGTGGTGCAGCAGTGGGTTAGCGGGAGAGTGCGACCTGGATATTATCCTCGTGCAGCGCCTCGGCGAGGCGTTCGTTCTCCGCCCGCGCTCGGTCCAGCTCCGCCTGTAACTCGGCTACTCGCGCGCGCAGCGCGGTCACCTCGGCGATGAGGCGGTAGGGACGGTGGTCCCAGGATCCGACGAGCGCCTTCATGCCAACCTCCTCCGCGCCGGTGCGCAACAAGACACCGGCTGGGTTATCGATTGCAGCGCCACACGTCGGGGCGCTGTGCGATTCACGAATGCACTATAGCCGTTTACGCCAGCTGCTGGCAAGCCCCTATCGCGAGCCGCACCCCGCCCACAGAGCCGCCTGATCGGCTGGCTACGCTGGACGCATGCCTGTCGTGCGCCGCCTGTTGACCGCGACGTCCGCGCTCGGCGCGTTGATCGGCGTAGGTGCGACATGGGTGGCCTCCCGCCCTCGGCCAGACCTTGCCGACCCGACGGTGCCCGACCCGCCACCGGGTCTGCCTCCCGCCCGGATCGTGGCCGTTCCGGGACACGGCGAGCTGTTCGTCCGTGAAGCCGGCCCCGCCGACGGCCCGCCGGTGGTCCTGCTCCACGGGTGGATCTACCCGGCGGACCTGACCTGGTGGACCTGCTACGGCCCGCTGGCGGCGACCGCTCGTGTGATCGCGATGGACTACCGCGGGCACGGTCGCGGGCCACGCCCAGCCAAACCGTTCCGCCTCGCCGACGCCGCCGACGACGTCGCCGCCCTGCTGCGCCACCTCGACGTATCGCCTGCCGTGGCGGTCGGCTATTCGATGGGCGGTCCGGTGGCGCAGCTGCTATGGCAACGCCACCCGGGCCTGGTCCGGGGTCTCGTGCTGTGCGCCACCAGCTCGACGTGGACCGCGAGCCCGCGTATGCGCTGGGGATGGCGTCTCATCGGCATCTTCCAGGTGCTATTGCGGGTCATCCCCCGCCACTGGTGGGAGCGCCTGTACTACGCCCAGGCCACCGGCCAACTCCCGGTGCCGATCTCCCAGATGATCAACCCTGACACGCCACGAGAGCTCCTCGAGCTGCTGCCCTGGATCATCGCCGAACTCGATCGCGGCAGCGCCGAGGACGTGGCCGAGGCAGGCCGCGAGCTCAGCCGCTACGACGCCCGCGGTTGGCTGGCGACGGTCGATGTGCCCGCCGCGGTCCTGGTGACCACGCGCGACAGCCTTGTGCCGGTGGACCATCAGCGCGACCTGGCCGCCCGGATTCCCTTTGCCCGGACGTTCGACGTGGACGGCGACCATGATGTGGTCATCGCCCGGCCCGAGATCTTCGTGCCGCAGCTGTTGGCCGCTGTCCGTGCCGTTCTCGACGCCAGCTGAACGGCCGCTCGAAGCTTCGTGCCCAGCTCCGTGCCGTCATCTGCGCCGTGCGCCACGCCGGCTGAGATGCCGCCGCTGCACTGATACTGCTCGAAACCCCACCGATCACTGTGGATCTATGTCCACAACCTCGATCGATCTCCTGCCTGCTTGTCGCACCCTTGCGGTAGGTTATCGAACATGAGTTCGAGTGCAGCAGTCGTCGAGTGGCCGACCGTCGGGGCGGGGTGTCTTGGCGGGCTGGACGACGCTGGGCTGCTGGCGCACCTGGTCCAGGTCGTGCGGCGGCTGGGCGCCAACCCGCTGTCGGCGGCGGTCGATGACGACGCGTTGACCGCGTCAGTGACGGTGTTGCATCGGGTAGAGACGATGGTCGCGGCCGAGAAGCTGCGCCGCACCGGCAAGGTCGACGCTCGCAAGGCGTACGTGGGCAGAGCCATGTCCACCGCCGACTGGGCGGCATCACGACTGGGCCTGACCCGCGGGGAAGCAAAGACCGCCACGGCCACCGCGACAGCGCTCGCCGAGTTGCCGGCGACCGCCGCGAAGCTGGCCGACGGCCGCATCGGCGTGGGGCAGGCGGCGGTCGCGGCAAGGGCGTTGGAGGAACTGCAACGGGCTCAGGAAGCCGCTGGCACACAGGGCTGCCCACCGGCCGACGACAACGACGCGGCTGGCGCCGAAGTGGCGGAGGCCGCCGTCGCCGCCGAAGCCGCAGAGGCTGCCCGTGCCGCGTTGGACGCGCTGGTCGCCGAACACGCCGGCGGTGAGGACCGCGGCCGGCTGCGCCGGCGGTTGGATGACTGGCAGTCCCGCAACGGCCACCAGGTGCTGGGTGACCGGCAACGCCGCGCGTTCGCTCGCCGACACGCCTGGCTCGGCGCCGACCCCGGTGACAGCGACGGCATGCTGCGCCTGGAAGCCCGCCTCGACGCCGTCAGCGGGGCCACCGTCCGCGCCGCACTCGAACCCCTCGCCCGCCCCCCACCCGAGCCGACGACCCCCGCAGCCAAGGGCAACGCCTCGCCGACGCCCTCGTCGCGCTCGCCGAATTGGCGCTCAACCACGGCGACCTGCCACAAACCGCGGTTGCCCGACCCCACGTGCTACTGATCACCACCCCCAACGCACTGCACCGCGTGCCTGACGCTGACCCGTCGCTGCTCGACGGCGTCGGACCGGTGTCGCCCGACACCGCCCGGCAGATCTGCTGCGACGCCGACATCACCCCCATCACCGTCCGCAACGGCGCCATCCTCGACGTCGGGCGCAGCCGCCGTGAGCCCACCGCAGCGCAACGCAAAGCCGTCATCGCCCGCGACCAGACCTGCGTCGGTTGCGCCGCCCCCGCCGTCCGCCGCCAGATCCACCACATCCGCTGGTGGCGCCACCACGGCACCACCGATCTGGACAATCTCACCCTGCTGTGTTGGTCATGCCACCACAACGTGCACCACAACAACTGGACCATCACTCGCAAACCCGACGGCCGCTACACCGCCCAACCACCCGGCCGACCCGACCCGCCCGACCTCACCGACCACCGACATAGCACCTGATCCGCCACCCCGACTCATCCGTCGGGGTATTGGCCTGCGCCGTGCGGGCGTACGTCACCGCATGCCAGCCACCCGAACCCCGTTGGGCGGGGCAACACTCCCGTGCCATGCACGTGGCGAAGAAAGCGCCCGGCCGCACCGAGGCCAGCAGTGCCATCACGATCAAGCCGAGTCAGGATTCGGCGAACCAAGCCGGACCCAAGTCAGCATGCCTGACCCCGGGGAGCGGCCTTGCCAGTTGACGCTATGTCTGGCAGTTGGCGCAGAAGTAGGAGTCGTGGCCTTCGACCGCCCCCCGGTGGATCGGCTGACGGCAGCGCCCGCAGGCCTCGCCCTCGCGGCCGTAGACCTTGATGAACTCGCTGGACTCGGTGTCGAAGTCGTCGTCGTCGAACTCCGGGGTCGCCTCGGTAGCCCCACCCTGCTTGACGGCCTCGAACAAGACCTCCAGCACCGCCCGGTACAGGCGGCGGACCTCCTGGCTGGACAGGCCGGCCGACGAGCGCTGGCCCGACAAGCCCGATGCCCACAGGATCTCGTCGGAGTACAGGTCACCTAGCCCCACCACGAAGGTGTCGTCGATGAGCACCAGTTTCAGGGGCGCGTCACGTTCCCGCAGCTGCTGGCTGAACGCGGGCCAGGTGAAGGTCTCGGTCAGGGGGTCGATGCCGCCGGGCACCAGCTCAGGCAGGTTCGGCACCTCGTCGCGGGCGACGACGTACAGCTCGCCGTCCTTGGCGGGATCGACCATGTGCAAGGCCCCACCCGTGGTGAACGTCGCCACCACCGGCGTGGTCTTGCCAGCCTCGGCGGTCGCGATCTCCCGCACGAGATTGCCCTGCGTCCCCAGGCGGACCACCAGTGCCGCTCCCTCGTCGAGCTCGAGCACCAAACTGGTGCCGAGGCGCACGATCGACTCGATCCGGCGGCCGGTCAGCGCCTTGATGAACGCAGGACGGTTGCGGTGACGGGCGACGACTGCGGTGGTCTTGACGGTAACGTCCTTGACGCGCTTGCCCACGAGGTCGCGCTCGAGGGTCTTGCGGATGACCTCGACCTCGGGCAGCTCGGTCACCTACGTCCTCCGGACGCTGGGGGGCATGACGCCGGCGCGAGCGGGATGTCAGGCCTCCTCGTCGCTGGGCGCGGACCCTACCGCCAAACGCTCCACCAAGGCACCATAGGCGTGCTCTGCGGCTGCCTGCTCGGCTTCCTTCTTGGACCGCCCGTGCCCGCTGCCAGCCACGTCACCGTCCACCGACACCCTGGCGGTGAACTGCTTGGCGTGGTCGGGGCCCTCTTCGGTGAGCTGATAGACCGGCAGCGTCGCCAACTGACCGGCCGTCAGCTCCTGCAGCGAGGTCTTGTAGTCCAGCGACGTCCGCCGGGTGGCGATCTCGTCGAGCAGGTCGCCGAACAGCCGACCGATCAGCTCGGAAGCGACTCCCTGACCGCCGTCGAGATACACCGCGCCCAGCACCGCCTCCATGGTGTCGGCGAGGATCGAGTCCTTGTCACGGCCCCCGGACTGCTCCTCGCCGCGGCCGAGCAGCACCTCCTCGCCGATCGACAAGGCGCGGGCGACCTCGGCGAGGCTGTGCGCGTTGACCGCCGCCGCCCGGATCTTGGCCAGACGTCCCTCGCTGGCCTCCGGGAAGCGCAGGTAGATCCATTCGGTGACGACGATGCCCAGGACCGCGTCGCCGAGGAACTCCAAGCGCTCGCTGGTCGGCAACCCGCCCGCCTCGAAGGCATGGCTGCGATGGCTCAAGGCCAAACGCAGCAGGTCGGGGTCGCCAAAGGCGACCTGAAGGGCCTGCTCGAGGCGGCTGCTGCTCATGGCCGCCCCGCACGGGCGGTGGCTGCCATCGGCTCGGCCGTCCATCCGACCGAGGCCGCCGCCGCCGGCGCGGCGTCAGGCAGGCCACCGCCAGGTGGCTTACCGCCGTCCGTAGCCGGTGCCAATGTCGTCATGTGTCACCTCCACCACCCACTCGGTGCACTGCTTAAGCGCTGAGGTGCCGCTCCACCCGACGCCACAGCCCCGCGCCGGCGACAGCGGCAGCGGTGCGCACCGCCGCGGCCACCGCCGAGGCGTCAGCGGCGCCATGGGCGACCAGCACCTCGCCGGCCACACCCAACAGGACGGCGGCACCTGCGGTGTCGCCGCTGTCGCCGGCCATGGCCTCCAGCGTCTTCAGGAACACGTTACCGGTGAAGCCGTCGGTGATGACGACGTCCGCCCGTGCCGCCAGCACGGCTGCCGGCTCGACGTTGCCGACGAACCCGTCGCTGCCGTGCAGCAACGTGAAGGCATGCCTGACCAGCGCGGTGCCCTTGCCCGCCTCGCTGCCCACGTTGAGCAGCCCCACCGATGGTGCGGCACAGCCTCGCGCTTGGGCGTACGCCGTCGCCATGCGCGCGTAGGCCACCAGCGCCTCGGGCCGCGGGTCCGGGCTCCCCCCAGCGTCGGCGAGCACGACGTCTCCCGCAGGGGTGGGCAGCACTGCGGCAAGCACCGGGCGACGCACGCCCCGCACGCGGCCAAGACTCAGCAGGGCGGCGACCAGCGTTGCCCCGGTGGAACCGGCCGACACCATTGCGTCGGCCTGACCGGAGGCCACTAACCCTGCAGCCACGCGGACGCTGGCCGTGCGCTTGTTACGCAGCGCCATCACGGCCTCGTGCATGCCGACGACCTCGTCGGCGGCGGCGATAGGTAGGCGCCCGGCGGCCCCGGCGCGCTGCAACTCGGCGGTCAGCATGTCAGGCGTGCCGACCAACACAACGTCCAAGCCGGCATCGGCCGCCAACAGCGCCCCTGCGACAGTCGCGGTGGGGGCGTGGTCGCCGCCCATCGCATCCAGCGCGACGCGCATCGACCGCTGCGGTGGAGGCCGCTGCCGAAGAGAACCGGGTTTACTCCTCGACCGCCACGACCTGCCGGCCGGCGTAGTGGCCGCACACGCCGCACACCGTGTGCGGGCGCAACGCCGATCTGCAGCGAGCACAGCTGGCGCTGGCCGGTGCGGCGGTCCGCAGCCACTGCGCCTTGCGGTGGCGGGTGCGGGAGCGGGACTTTTTGCGCTTTGGAACAGCCACGAGGAGGGTCTCCTTCTACAGGGTGCGTCAGTCCGGCAGGCGCAGCCCCTCCAGGGCCGCCCAGCGGGAGTCGGTGGTGTTCTCCATACAGCCGCAGACGCTCTCGTTGCGGTCACTGCCGCACTCGGGGCACAGCCCCCGGCAGTCTTCGGTGCACAGCGAACGCAGCGGGACCGCTGGCACGAGGGCGTCACGCAGCAGCGCGTCGAGGTCGAGCACCCCGTTGGCGTAGGTGTACCCGGGCTCCAGCTCGGCGTGGGGGTCGTCGGCGGCGGCGAACAGCTCCACCACGTCGGTCTCGACCGGCTCGGTCAGCGCAACCAGGCAACGTGCGCAGCTCATGCGCAGCGGCGCTGTCAGGGTCGCCCGCACCAGCAGCCCGTCCACGACGCTTTCCACCACGCCGCTCAGTTCCAGGGGCCCAGTGACCTCGGCCAGCTGCAGCTGCAGGTCGTCGAGAGCGGTGAGGAGCAGATCCAGGCGCCGTGAAGCGCCCGGCCGGTCGATGAGGTCGGCGACGTTCAGGATTCGATCGTCAACAGCAGTCATGAGCATTGGATATGAGTCGAGACGCACGGCGGCACACGCCCTAGAGGCGGGGAGGCGCCACTCTAGCATCAGGGTCCGGGGAGGGGCAGGGCGTACGGGGGCGGCCAGCCGACCTGTTCCGCGACGGCCGCAGCTGCCGCGACGGCCAGTTTCCGCCGTGGAGCTTGGCCGGTCCGCGCTCAGCCCTCGTGGTCATACAGCCGGCGGGAGCCGTTGCCAGCCTTGCCCTGGGCCTCGTCCAGCCCGTCGTCGGTGACGGCCAACTCGTCGCTGGCCAGACGCCCGCGCAGCCGCTCGCGGCCGTTCTCTACGGCCTTCATCGTCTTGGCCAAAACGATCTCGAAGTTGGCAAGCCGGCCATCGACGTAGTCCTCTGCCTCCAAGCGCAGCACCCGCGCCTGCTCACGGGCTTCGTCGACCACACGTTCGGCTTGGCGGGCAGCGCCGCGCGCGACCTCCGTCTCGCTGATCAGCCGATCGCGGTGAATCTGGGCGTCGGCCATGATCCGCTCGCTGTCGCGTTCGGCCTGTTCCAGCAGCTCGTCGCGCTCCTTGATGATCCAGCGGGACTGACGCAGCTCCTCGGGCAGATGGTTGCGCAGGTCGACCAGGAGCTCGTCGAATTGGCTGCGGTTGACCATCACGGAGGCCGACAGCGGCACGGGCCTGGATTCGGCCAGCAGCTGCTCCATCCGGGCGATGTACGCCTCGACGTCCACGGCACGGGTCCTTTATGGCTCGATGGGGGGCTAGCATCTCACAGATGCTCGGCGAGCCGGTCGACCACGGCGGAAGGGACGAAGTCGGTGACGTCCCCGCCGAACCGGGCCACCTCCTTCACCAGGGAGGAGGAGAGAAAAGAATATATCGGGCTTGCGGTCATGAAGAATGTCTCCACGTCGCCGAGGTGGGAGTTCATCTGCGCCATCTGCAATTCGTACTCGAAGTCGCTGACCGCCCGCAGGCCCTTGACGATCACGGTGACGCCACGCTGGAGGCAGAAGTCGACCAGCAATCCGTCGAATGCGGCGACTTCCACGTTGTCCAGGTCGGCGACGACCTCGTTGAGCAGGTCCAGCCGCGTGTCGACGTCGAACAGCGGCTGCTTGCCGGCGTTTCGCAGGCAGGCCACCAGCAGCCGGTCGAAGCGCGAGGAGGCCCGCCGGATGACGTCGAGGTGGCCGTTGGTCACCGGATCGAAGCTGCCGGGGCAGACCGCGGTGACGGTCATGGCATGGTCGCTTCGACGACGCGCAGGTAGAGCAACATCGTGTCACCGTAGGAGCGCAGGCGCTCTTGCGCCAAGAACGTCGGCAGCCCCGCGGCGGGGTCGGGCCCTCGCCGGTCCCGTTCGACGACCGCCAGGGCGCCGACGGCGAGCCCTCCCGCGTCGCGCAGGGCAGCCAGCAGATCGCCGACCGCGGCAGTGTCCAAGGCGTAGGGCGGGTCGCACAGCAGCAGGTCGAACGGACCGCCTGCCGGGCGCCGACAGAAAAGTGCGGCGTCGGTATGGACCACCTGCCCGGCAGGGGCCACGCCCGCCCGGCGCAGGTTCTGGCGGATCGCCGCCACCGCCCGCGGGGCCTGCTCGACGAAGGTTGCGCGCACCGCGCCACGCGACAAGGCCTCGATGCCAAGCGCCCCCGAGCCGGCGAACAGATCCAGGACGGCGGCGCCGGGCACCGCAGCGCTGATGGAGCTGAACAGGGCTTCTCGCACCCGGTCGCTGGTCGGGCGGGTGTCCCGGCCGGCTGGGGCGGTCAGCCTGCGGCCACGGGCCGTTCCGGCGATGACGCGCACGCGCTAGCCCGTCTCCAGCGCCGCGAGCCGCTCGTCGCCGTAGCGCCGGCGAACCTCCGCCGCCAGCAGCGGGTGACCGGCGAGGTCCGGGTCAGAGGCCACCAGCTCGCGAGCGTCCTCCCGGGACCGCACGACCCACGGAAAATCGCGCACCAACTTGGCCAGCTTCAGGTCGGGCAGCCCCGACTGGCGGGTGTCGAACAGGCTGCCCTCACCCCGCAACTCCAGGTCGGTCTCGGCCAGCCGGAAGCCGTCGGTGGTGGCGGCCACCGCCGCCAACCGCGGGCTGTCCCCCTCGTCGTCGCTGGCCGCCGACGAGAACAGCACGCAGTAGCTGCGGGCGGTCCCCCGTCCCACCCTGCCCCGCAGCTGGTGCAGCTGGCTGATGCCGAAGCGATCGGCGTCCTCGATGATCATGACCGTCGCTTCCGGCACGTCGACGCCGACCTCGATAACGGTCGTGGCCACCAGCACCTGGGCGGCGCCGGAACGAAACGCCTCCATCGCCGCATCGCGCTGGACGCCGCTGAGGCGCCCGTGCACCAGCGCCACGCCAAGGTCTGCAAAGACCTCGTCGGCCAGACGGCGGTGGACGTCCTCGGCGGCGGCCACGTCCAAGGCCTCGGACTCGCTGACCAGCGGGCACACCACGTACACCCGCTCACCCGCGGCGACGCGCTCACGAACGAAGTCATACAACCGTGCGCGACGCGGCGACGCGCTGGGCAGTACCCGGGTCACCACTTGCTGGCGACCGGGCGGCAACTCGTCGAGGACGGTCACGTCCAGGTCGCCATACAGGGTCAGGGCCAGGGAGCGCGGGATGGGCGTGGCCGTCATGACCAGCACATCGGGGCTGCGGTCGTCGGTGCGCTTGTCGCGCAGGCGGGTGCGGTGCTCGACGCCGAAGCGATGCTGCTCATCGACCACGACGACACCGAGGGCATCGAAGGCGACGACGTCCTCTAAGACCGCGTGGGTGCCGATCAGCAAGCCGACGTCACCGACGGCCAGCTCGGCCAGCAGGCCGCGGCGCCGGCGCAGGGCGGTGGAGCCGGTCAGCAGTTCCAGCCGGGGACCGGCGGGTGCATTGACGCCCAAGGGCGCCAACAAGGCGGTGAAGGTACGCAGATGCTGCTCGGCCAGCACCTCGGTAGGCGCCATCAGCACCGCCTGGTGTCCGTGATCCAGCGCGCACAGCATGGTCCAGGCGGCGACCAGGGTCTTGCCGGAACCCACGTCGCCCTGCAACAGGCGGTGCATCGGCTTGGCCGCCGCCAAGTCGGCGCCGATGCCGTCGAAGGCCCGCGACTGGGCGCCGGTCGGAGGAAAGGGAAGCCCCGCCAGGAACCGCTCGGCCAAGCCCCCTGCCAGCGGCGGTTGCGCCAGCCCGACCGCCTCGGACTCCAGGCGGTGGCGGCGCTGCTGGAGACCGACCTGCAGGCTCAGCAGCTCGTCGTAGACCAGGCGGTCGCGCGCCGCGCCGACCTCGTCGAGGCCGGCCGGACGGTGGATGCGCCGCAGCGCGGTGTCCAGGTCGAGCAGCCCGTGACGCCGGCGCAGTTCGATCGGCAGGTAGTCGGGTAGGAAGCCCAGGCCCTGCAGTGCGGCCGTGGCGTAGCGGGCGATGCGTGCCGACGGCAGCGCCTCGGTGGCGGGATAGGTCGGCTGGATACGGTCAGTCTCGTCGGGCGCCTCACCCTCCTCGAGCACCACGAGCTTTGGGTTGCGGACCTGCAACGCCGAGCGGAACCGCTCCAGCGTCCCGCTGACGGCCACGCGCGTGCCGGCGGGGGTCTGGCGCGCCCGCCACTCCTGGTTGAAGAACGACGCCTCGACCCGGCCGCCACCGTCGTCGACGACCTGCGCCTTGGCGATGGTCAGGCGCCGGCCGCGCGGCCGGATCACGTTCCAACGACCGATCGTCCCGACGATGGTCACCGGCTCGCCCAGCGGCGCATCGGCCAGCGCGACCTGCTCACCGATGTCGCGGTAGCGTCCCTGGTGCGGATAGTGCTCCAGCAGGTCGCGCACGGCGACGATGCCCAGCGCGCGCTCGAGGGTCGTCGCGGCGCGGCCGGTGACGCCCTCGACGCTGCTCACCGGTGCGGCCAGCCACGCCTGCGCGTCGGTGGTAACTGCGGTGCCCACCGTCATAGGGTCCAAGTCTAGGAGGGGGGTGCCCGCGCGAAGGGCTGGCCCCGCGGGGTTGCGTGGCTGGCGGCGTGGTGGCGGCTGCGTTAGCCTTGAGTTCGTTCGCCGCTGGACGGCATCTGCTCATGTGCGCGCCACGGCCACCCAGGATTCTTCCGACCAACTGCGAGGCACTGATGGCCGCCGTCTGCGAGATCTGCGACAAGCGACCGCATTTCAACTACCAGGTCAGCTTCTCCCACCGCCGCTCGAAGCGGAAGTGGAGCCCCAACGTGCAGCGCATCCGCATCTGGGATAACGGCGGGGTGCGCCGTGCCTCGGTGTGCACGTCGTGCATGAAGGCCGGCAAGGTGCAGCGCCCGCCGCAGCGCACCGCCTGACGGCCCGACTGGGCGTCAACGCCGACCGCGGCCTACTCAGAGGGCTGCAGGAACTCCAGGTCGGTGGCCCGGTAGCTGCGCACGACCGTGCCGCCGAGGCGTTCCTCCATCTCCAGCATGATCCCCGACGGCTGGTGCCAGGTGCTGACTCGCACCAACGGCAGCCGTTCCTCGCCCCGGCAATCCGACAGGCCCTGGCTCGCGCAAGTCGCGGTGGTGGCCAGCACGAGTGAGTTCACGTCCCCCGTCGGGACGCCGAGTCGCTGCGCCACAGCCGGCGCACGCTCGCGATCGACCACGGCTCCGGCACTGCGCAACCCGGCAACGCCACGCATCCGCAGGTAGTCGTTGGGCATGGCTGGCTGCCCGGGTTCTAGCCGGTCGAACTCGGTCAACTCGCCGCAACCGGCAAGGCCTTCCAACATCACCCCGTCGGGTCGCTTGATCGTGCAGGTTCTCAACTCACCCCAGACTCCCTCGTTGCGCCAGTCGCTCCAACTGTCGCCACGAAACACGTACTCTCCGCGCGCGAGTTCACTGTCCAGCCGGTCGACGCTCAACGTTGCAAACTGATACGCCACGCGCACGGGCCACGTATCGGACGCCGCAACAACCGGTCCAGCGCCGATGTTCGTAGCAAGCAGCGCGCCGAGGCACACCGCGGCCAGCACGATGGTCACTCGCAAACGTTGACCATGCACAGGGCAAGCCTATTCCCCGACGCCGGCAGGTTCCCGCGTCAACGTCGGCGCCACCCGTGGTCGACCGGCCCGATGCCGCTGCCCAGTCGCAGGCCGTGCTCGATGGAGCCCGTGACGTAGGCCTTCGCGGCACGCACGGACGCCTCCATGCCCTCGCCGTGGGCGAGCTGCGCTGCGATCGCCGAGGCCAGCGTGCAGCCGGTGCCGTGCGTGTCGCTGGTCGGTGACCGAGGCGCGGTGATCGTCACCTCCCGCTGACCGTCGAAAAGCAGGTCGATCGCGTCGTCGCCGCGCAGGTGGCCGCCTTTGACCAGCACCCATCGCGGGCGCGGCGCGCCTCCCTCCGGCCGCATGAGCTCCAGGACCGCTTCGGCCGCGGCTCGCAGGTCACCGGCCGACCGGACCTGCACCCCGGTCAACACCTTGACCTCGCCGAGATTGGGGGTGACCACGTCGGCCAGCGGCAGGATGTGCTCGCTGAGCGCCCCGACCGCCTCGGGGCGCAGCAGCGGGTCCCCGTGCTTGGAGGCGCACACTGGGTCCACCACCAGCGGCCGCGCGCCGTGGGCGCACAAGCCCTCGGCAACCGCCTCGATGATCGCCGCACTGGACAGCATGCCGGTCTTCACCACGTCCGCGCCGATGTCGCCGAGCACCGCATCGATCTGCGCGCGCACGAACGCCGGCGGGACCTCGTGGACGCCGTGCACGCCAACCGTGTTCTGGGCGGTGAGCGCGGTCAGCGCGCTCATTCCGAACACGCCGAGCTCTTGGAGGGTCTTGAGGTCGGCCTGGATGCCGGCGCCGCCTCCCGAGTCCGACCCCGCGACCGTCAGCACCCGAGGCAAGCTCACGCCGGCTCCGGACGGTAGTGATCCCAACCCAGGCCGGCGAGATCACGGGTGCTGCCATCGGCGAGCAGAAGGCGTGTCGCGGGTGGACCCTGGCCGACCTCTCCGACGACCATCCCGCCAACGTCGGCGGCGATGGCCTCGGCGCGGTCTCCGGGCACGGCCGCGAGCAGCGCGTAGTCGTCCCCGCCGCCGCAGACGAAGTCCAGCGGATCCCGGCCGAGGGCGATGGCCGCCGCAACCACGCCGTCGGCGACGGGTAGCGCGTCGGCGTGGACCGTCGCGGAGACATCCGACGCCGCGCAGACATGGCCGAGATCCGCGCCGAGGCCGTCAGAGACGTCGATCATCGCCGTGGCCCCGAGCTCGGCCAGACGGCCTCCCGCCTCGACGTGCGCCTCGGGCCGGCGGTGCAGCGCCAGCAGCAGCTCGTCGGGCTGCAAGCCTTTGCGGTCCTGCGCCAGGGCGGCGGCCGGCCCGCCGAGCGTCCCCACCACCAACAGCCGTTCGCCGGGACTCGCCCCGGAGCGGCGCACCGCCCTGGCGACATCCACGTCACCGAGCACGGTCACCGACAGCGCCAGCGCGTCGGCGGCGACGGTGTCGCCACCCACCAGGCGCAGACCCCAGCGCCGGCAGGCTTCGTCCATCCCGGCATACAGGGCTTCGACGTCGGCGGCGGGCACGTCTGACGGCCGGCACAGTCCGACCACCGCGACCGTCGGTGCAGCACCCATGGCGGCGATGTCGCTGACGTTGACGGCGACGGCCTTCCACCCCACGTCACCCAGCGAGGACAGGTCGCGGCGGAAGTGCACGCCCTCGACGAGGACGTCCACGGCGATGCACACCCCGCGGCCACCGACCTCGACGACGGCGGCGTCGTCGCCATGCCCGACGATCAGCCCGTCGCCGTCCTGCGCCAGGAACGGCGCGAGCCGCCGGATGAGGTCAAACTCCCGCTCGGTCATAATCGTGCGTCCTACCGCTTCGCTACATGAGGACCGGCAGCCAGTATCGCGGGCGCAACTAGCGCCCGTTAGGCTGCCGCGATCCCAGCGAGCGAAAGGACATCCACGGTGGTCTCGGCGTACATCCTGATCCTGACCCAGGTCGGCAAGGCGGCGCAGGTCGCCGCGGCGGTGTCCGATATCGAGGGCGTCGAGGCCGCCGAGGACGTCACCGGGCCCTACGACGTGATCGTGCGGGCCAAGGCCAACGACGTCGACGAACTCGGCCGACTGGTGGTGGCTCGCATCCAGGCGATCGATGGCATCGACCGGACCCTGACGTGCCCGGTCGTGCACCTGTAGCCAGTCCGCACCAAGCCCGCCCGCGCTCAAGCAGGCGCTGGCGGTAGGGCGCCGGCTCAAGGGGCGTAGCGGGCCTCGCTGCGCGCGGCGTCCAAGGCCAGGTCCAGCAGCCGCCGGATCAACGCCGGGTACTCCAAGCCCTGGGTCCGCCACACGTAGGGGAACATCGACACCGGCGTGAACCCAGGGATGGTGTTGATCTCGTTGACCAGCACCTGTCCGGTCGCCTCGACGTAGAAGAAGTCGACCCGCGACATACCCCGCGCCCCTATGGCCAGATACGCCTCGCGGGCGTAGCGCCGGCATGTCTCAGCGACCTCGGCGGGCAGGTCGGCGGGGCAACGCAGCACCAACTCGTCGTCGAGGTACTTGCCCTCGAAGTCGTAGAACTCGCGGGTCGTGGTGATCTCGCCTGGCGGTGTGACCTCGATGTCGCTGTTACCGATCACCCCGCACTCGACCTCGCGCACCCCCTCAAGGCCGGTCTCGACGATCGCCACCCGGTCAAATCCGAACGCCTCGTCGATCCCCTCGATCAGGTCACCACGCGACATGCACTTGCGGATGCCGATCGACGACCCCTGCCGCGCCGGCTTGGTGAACAGCGGGTAGCACAGCGCCGCTTCGATGTCATCGAGCACCGCGCCGCGATCGGCGTCCCACAGCTGGCGGCGCACAGCCAGGTAGTCCACCTGGGGCAGACCTCGCGCGGAGAACACGTTCTTCATCTGCCGCTTGTCGATGCCGACCGCCGAGGACGCAACGTCGGCGCCGACATAGGGCACGCCGCACGAGCTGAGCAGCCCCTGCACCGTCCCGTCCTCGCCGTAGGGACCGTGCAGCACGGGGAAGCAGACGTCCACCGGACCCACCTCCTCGCCGTTGAACCCGTCGACGAAGCGCACCAGCCGGGGGCCCTTGCGGGTCTGCACAAGTCCCACGGTGTCGCCACCATCGGGCACACTCGGCAGGACGCCGGGGGCGGTGTCGCCGACCCCGTCGACCAGCGTCCAGCGGCCCTCCCTCGTGATGCCGACAGTGGTTACGAGGTAGCGCTCGTCGTCCAGCGCGGCCAGCACCGAGCGCGCGGACAAGCACGACACCTCGTGTTCGGCGGAGCGGCCGCCGAACAGCACGAGGACGCGGATGCGGGTCGTCACGGGCCACCCTCCAGTCCATAGAACTCGGCCTTAGGGTCGCGGGCCATCAACGCGCGCACCATGTCCTTCGGATCCATGCCGTCGCGGACCACCTTGACCACGTGCGCGACGATGGGCATCTCGACGCCGCGCTCCTCGGCGATGGTGAGGATGGCCGCCGACGACTTCACGCCCTCGGCCACCATGTTCATCTCCGCGGTGATCGCGTCCAGCGACCGACCCCGCCCCAGCTGCTCGCCGACGTGGCGGTTGCGTGACTGGCGGCTCATGCAGGTCGCGACGAGGTCACCCATGCCGGCCAGACCAGAGAAGGTCAGGGGGTTGCCGCCGTGCGCCATGCCGAGGCGGGTCATCTCGGCCAGTCCCCTGGTGATCAGCATCGCCTTGCTGTTGTCGCCGAAGCCCATCCCGTCGCCCATCCCAGCGGCCAGCGCCAGGGCGTTCTTGATGGCGCCGCCCAGCTCGACACCCACGACGTCGGGGTTGGTGTAGACGCGGAAGTAGGGGGTGTGGCTCATGGCCTGGACCCGACCCGTGACGGCGCTCTCCGGCCCGGCCGCCACGGTCGCACCGGGCAGGCGGCGAGCGCACTCCCTGGCCAGGTTGGGACCGGAGACGACGACGCAGCGACCGTAGGGGACGTCGAGCACTTCGCGGATCACCTGACTGGCGCGCTGGTGGGTGGACAGCTCGATGCCCTTGATCAGGCTCACGTAGATGCCGTCGCGCGGGACGCGATCCAGCCAGGCCGAGAGACTGTCGCGCAGCACATGGGACGGCATCGCCAGTACCACGACCTCGGCGCCGGTCAACGCCTCCTGCGCATCGGCGGTGGCCTGCAGCGACGGGTGGAGCTCGGTGTCGCCCAGATAGTCAGGGTTACGGTGGTCAGTGTTGATGACCTTGGCGACCTCGTCGCGTCGCGCCCACAGCACGGCGTCCTCGCCGGCATCGACACACATCTGGGCGAACGCCGTTCCCCAGGAACCGGCGCCCATGACCGCGACCTTGCCCATCCTCACGCCTTCCTGCCTGCCCCCACCGCCGGGAGTGTAGGCAGCGGCCTCACCCTCGGTCCCGCGACGTTGTCGCTCTGGCGTTGACAGCGTCGCGGGACTTCGGGTCGGAGCGCGTGGTAGTCGCATTACAGTGATCGCATGTGGCACGCCGAGCCGGGCGGCATCATCGCGATCGTGCCGCTCAAAGCGCTGAACGCGGCCAAGGGTCGTCTCGCGACCGTTGTCGATCCGGAAGGGCGGCGTCGTGTCGTCGGCCGGATGCTGCGCGCTGTCCTGTCAGCCTGCCGAGCTTGCGGGTCGGTGACCGACGTGCTCGTCGTCGCCGGGGACGAGGCCGCTGCCCGCCTGGCCATCGCGGCGGGGGCACGTGCCCTGGTCGAGCCCGAGCCAGGCCTGGACGCAGCCATGGCGGCTGCGGACGCGGCGACCGTGCAGGCACGGGCGACCCTGGTGGTGGCCGCCGACCTGCCGCTGGCCACCGGCGCGGACCTCGACCGGGTATTCGCGGCGGCGCCTGGCCGTGACGCGGTGGTGGTGGTGGCTCCGACCCGTGACGGTGGCACGGGCGCCTTGCTGCGGAGGCCACCAGGCGTCATCGTCACCACCTACGGACCCGGGTCGGCGGCGGCACACCTGCGCGGAGCGGCTGCCGAGGGGGTGCGCGGGATCCGGGTGGAGGTGGCGGGACTCGCCCACGACGTCGACACCCCGGCGCACCTCACGGCGGAGCTGCTCGGTCCCTAGCTCCGGCGACTGGCTCGGAATCGCCGAGCTGGTAGCTGCCTTCTTGGGGTTGACCCTGCTGGCGCACGGGAACTTGGATCGCGTGGTCCCCCAGCCGTTGCGGCTGCAAGACGACGTCATGCGGCAAGCGGGCCCCGGCCGACGCATCGACACTGACGACGTTGTTCGTGACCTTGATCTGGCCCCGCCCGTCGCTACGGCGGGCGGACTCGTAGCCATCAGGGACGAGGACCGCGAAGGTCGCCGTGTCGCCGGTGCGCAGCCGCAATGGCAGCCCGTGGTCGCGCACGTCGGACGGCCGCGCGCACTTGGCGTTCGCGACATCGCCGCCGTCGGCTGCCGCCATGACCGCGATGATGCACAGCTCGCCGTCGGCGTTGGTTGCAACGTAGTGGCGAACGAAATGGCGAAGGTCGCCTTCCCGGCGGAGCAGGCGCGCGCTGTCGGGTAGCAGCTGGGCTTCGTTCAGACCGTCGGCCACGGCGGCCGGCAGCGCATCGTCCGTGGTCGCTTCCCTCGCCAGAGCGCCGACCACGTCGGCTGGAGCGGGCTCGTTCCAGTCCGCCGTTGCCAGGATGGCAAACCCGGTGAGGGCCAATGCGCGGAGGACCCACTTCGACTTGATCACCACAGCGCCTCGTTGTTGATCGCCTCACACCTGATCTTGTGTCCTACCGCTTCGCTACTTCAGGACCGGTGAGCGCAGCTTTGTGGCCGGGCGGCGCACGACTAGGCTCAGGCGGCCACCGATCGGCCACGCCAGGAGCACGGTATGCCCCAGGGCACCGTCAAGTACTTCAACATCGAGACCAACACGGGCACCGTGCTGACCGACGATCAGACCGAACTGCCTGTTGACGCCGAAACCTTCGCCGCCTCAGGCCTTCTCGAACTGCGGCTGGGACAACGCGTGCGCTTCACCGTCCACGGCGACGGCGATGACCGCCAGGTGCGGGACCTGACGATCGCCAGCCTGTAGAGCCTCGGCGGCGTCGGCGGCTCACCTCGGCAGTCGGCGTCAGGGCCGCTCCGGGCCGGGCGCGTGAGCGCTCGGCGGCGGCGGTCGGCGCCTGGGAGTTCAGGCCGTCTTGCGGGCCGCCTTGCGCCCGGCCGACTTCTTCGCGGTGGCCTTCTTCGCCGTGGACTTGCTGCCAGCGACCTTCCTGGCCGTGGACTTCTTGGCGGTGGACTTTGTCGCCGCCTTGCGAGCCGTCGACTTGGCCGCCGACTTCTTCCCCGTCGAGCGTCCAGCCGTCTTCTTGCCGCCAGATGTCGACTTCTTGGCGGTCGCCTTCTTCGTCGCCGACTTCTTGGTCGCCGACTTCTTGGCCGGTGACTTCTTGGCCGGTGACGCCGCCTTGCCGGCTACCTTCCTCGTTGCCGATGCAGCCTTCTTCCCTGCGGTCGATTTCTTCGTACCGCTCTTGCTAGCGGTAGCCTTCTTCGTGCCGGTCGCCTTCTTGCCCGTTGCAGCCATGGTGTCTCTTTTCTGCGCCCGTCTGTGGGCGCGGTCGTCACAGCGCTGCTGCGCAATTGCCGGGTTGGATGCCGCTCAGGTGCACGGCAACTTCGACATACGGGTCGAGCAGTCGCTCGACAACCATCCACGACGGCCGCCGCGACGCAGCAGGAACGGCGCGCGACGACCGCTGCTGCGGTGCACCGATCGCTCGTTGTGCCACCACGACTCCCAACGGCCTGCGCCGGACGGATCCGACGCTTCGCAATCGCGACATTACTCAACTCGATGGCATGCAGGCAATGACCCGTGACGGTGCCGCTTCATCGAATGGCCACAACCTTCTCCCGCCGCGGGGCTGAAAACGATCCGCCGGTAGCATGGCGGCGATGCAGACAAGGCTGGCAGACGGCGAGCGAGTAGGCCGTGGCTCCGCCACTGCGGCTACGGTCATCGGCTGGCTGTCGGGCGTACTGTCGGCCGGCACGGTCCTCATGGCACTCGCGCACGCTGGGCTGTCACTGCCGTTGCTGTCGGCCCTGGGACCTGGTGGCGATCGCGCCGTCCCGCCGGCGGCCATCGCCTTTGGCGTCCTTGCTGTCCTGGCCGCGGTCGTCGCCGCCGGCGTATTCGCCCGGCGATCGTGGGCATGGGCGCTCGGCCTGGTCGTGCACGCACTGACGGTGTTCGGGGCAGCCACCCCGTACCGTGGACCGGTCAGTCTGGTCGGCATCCTGTTGAGCCTGACCGCCGTGGCCGTCCTGCTGTCGCGGCCGGGCCGCACCGCCTTGCTGCCCCGGCACTAACTTCCACGACCGTGCGTCGCCAGCCTAGTCAACGACCGTTGCGAGCCCCAGTCGCAACACCTCGACGCTGCTACCCTTTCGTCGTCGACGCGCCGCCGGCGTCGAGCTCAACCGCAGGACCACCCGAGCCATTGGAGAGGCCGTCATGGCCGACCTGACGAGGGGCGCTACCAGCGCCTGCTGACCCAAGCGCGGCACCGGCCGCGTCGGCATCGACCTCGCGGATGTCTCCATGCTCACCTTCTCTGGCGTCTCCAAGTCCTTCGACGCGCGCCCGGCTCTGGTCGACGTAACGCTGTCAGTCGCCGCCGGTAGCCGCACGGCGGTCGTCGGCGTGAACGGCTCGGGCAAGACAACGCTGTTGCGGTTGGCTGCCGGCGAGCTGGATCCTGACCGAGGCAACGTGTCGCTGCCAACCGGGGCGACCGTGGCCTACGTGCCACAGGACTACGGCATCGTCGCGGCCGCGACCGTCGAGCAGTACCTGAAGCTGCGTGCCGGGGTGCTCGGCATTGAGCACGAGTTGCACGCGCTGGAGGGGGCGGTGGCCGCCGGCGACGAGGTGGCCGCGGCCGCATACGCCGATGCGCTGGACCGCTACGCCGCCGTCGGCGGCTACGAGATCGACGGCCGCGTGCAGCGAGCGCTGGCGGCGTTGCAGCTACCAGCCGCGACGCTGCCACGCCCCCTCGGAGAGCTGTCCGGCGGCCAGCAGGTACGCGTTGGCCTCGCCGGGATCCTCGCTTCGCGCTTCGACCTGTACCTGCTGGACGAGCCGACCAACAACCTGGACCTGATCGCCTTGGAGCTGCTCACCGACTTCGTCGCAACCGCGGACGCGACGTTCCTGCTGGTGTCTCACGACCGGGCGTTTCTCGACGAGACCGCCAACAGCATCATCGAGATCGACGAGCACAGCCACACCGCGGAGGCATTCGGCGTGTCGTTCGCCGAGTACCGGCAGACTCGGGCACGGCTGCTGGCCACCCAGTCGGCTCGCTACCGCGCCTACCTCGACGAGGTCGCGCGCTTGCAAGGCTCCATCCGTACGAAGCGGACCAGTGCCGCGCGAAGGACGGACAACCGGCCGCCGCGCGATGGCGACAAGATGCAGCGCGACTTCCTCACCGAGCGCGCAGCGACCGGCGCCGGCAAGTCGGTGCGCGCGCTGGAACGCCGACTGCAACGCCTGGAGGCGGTGGCCGAGCCGCGCACCGGCTGGGAGCTGCGCCTGTCGCTGGCCGCGACGAGCCGTAGCGGCGACCTGGTGGTGGAGGCGGACAACGTCGTCAAGACCTACGGGCCGTTCAGGCTTGGTCCACTGGCGCTGGCGGTGCACTGGCGCGACCGACTGGCATTGCTGGGCCACAACGGCGCCGGCAAGAGCGTGTTGATCGGGTTGCTGACGGGTGCGGTCAAACCTGACTCCGGCACGGTCCGCCGTGGACCGGGCGTGCGGGTCGGTGTGCTGCAGCAGGGTGGCGCGGATCTCGCCGGACGCGGTTCCGGCCTGGCGACGTTCCTGGCCGCCGTGCCCACGACTGAGGCCGACGCACGCACGCTGCTGGCCAAGTTCGACCTGGGTGCCGACCACGTGCTGCGCGGCGTCTACAGCTACTCCCCAGGCGAGCGCTGCCGCCTCGGACTGGCGATCCTGATGGCCAAGGGTGCCAACTGGTTGGTGCTCGACGAGCCGACCAACCACCTCGATCTGGAAGCGCAGGAGGAACTGGAGCAAGCGCTGACCGGCTTCGACGGCACGCTGCTGATGGTGTCGCACGACCGCGAGTTCCTGGAACGCATCGGCATCACCCGCCGCGTCGAGCTGGCCGACGGGCAGTTGCTCAACGACGTCCCGGCCTGACTCGGGGCATCCACAACACGGCAGAAATCAACCCGTCCTCGTGACACACCTTACCGTCATACTGAACACATGTTCGAGTCCGGCGACCGCAGGTGGGTACGGGTGCAGAAGCGCATGGAGTCAGTGGCCCCACCGACTTCGCTTCTGAGGGCAACCTCTCAGTTGTGTACTGGTAGCCTCGAGGGGATTCGAACCCCCGTTACCGCCTTGAGAGGGCGGCGTCCTGGGCCGCTAGACGACGAGGCCGCAGCTCGGGGGGAAGGACTCGAACCCTCAATAACTGGACCAGAACCAGTCGTGTTGCCGTTTACACCACCCCCGAAGGGCGGACCCAACGGTAGCAGCCGCCACCGCCAGCCTCCAACCCACGACCGCCGTCGGATCAGCCGACCAAGGACTGGGCCGCCCGGATGCGGGCCAATACCAGCTCGCGATCCAGCAGGGCCAGCGTCTCGGGCAGCGGCGGGCTCACCGCGGACCCGGCGACGGCCACCCGCACGGGTTGAAAGGTCTTGCCGCGACCCAGCTCCAGGTCGGCCGCCACGCCGTCAAGCGCGCCAAGAATCGCCTCGGCGTTCCACTCGCCAACATCGGCCAACACCCGCTCGGCGGCCTGGAGCACGTCACCGGCACGGCCCTTGAGATGTTTGGCCACGGCCGCTTCGTCGAACACGACGTCGTCGCGGAAGCAGAACGCCACCAGCGGCTCGGCCTCGGCCAGGGTCTGGATGCGCTCGCGCAGCAGCGGCGCCAAGCCGAGCAGCAGGCGCTGCTGTTCGGGTAAGGCAGGCTCGTCAACCAGCCCAGCGTCGTGCAGGTAGGGCTGCAGGCGCTCGGCGAGCTCGGCGTCGCCGAGCTCCTTGATCCGGTCGCCGTTCATCGCGCGCAACTTGGCCGTATCGAAGAGCGCGGGGTGGCGCCCGACTCGGTCGAGGGTGAACCGGTCGATCAGCTCGTCGACGGTGAACCGCTCGGTGGTGGCGTCATACGACCAGCCGCACAGGGCCAAAAAGTTGACCAACACTTCGGGCAGAAAGCCTTGCCGGCGGAACTCGTCGATCGCCACCGAGCCGTGGCGCTTGGACAGCGGCTTGCGGTCCTCGCCCACCAGCAACGGCTGGTGGGCGAACACCGGCGGCACGGCGTCGGCGGGGCGGCCCGGGTAGGCGTTGTCCGCCAGCGCCCGGTCCAGCAGGTCGTCGGCGAGCAGCAGGTTGTACAGCAGCAGTTGACGAGGCGTCGCCGACAGCAGGTCCTCCCCGCGGCTGACGACGTTGATACCCATAGCGAGGTCGTCCACGGCGTTGGCGAGGTAGTAGGTCACCGAGCCGTCCGCACGTTGCACCACGAAGTCGGCGATGTCGGCCCACGCGAACTCCACGGGCCCGCGGATGAGATCGGTGAAGCCGACCGAGCCCTCGTCGGGCGTACGGATGCGGACCACCGGCTCGCGGCCCTCCGCCAGGAACGCCTCACGCTGTTCGTCGGTCAGGTTGCGGTGCCCGCCGCCGTAGCCGGGGGGCCGCCCTTCCCGCTGCGCAGCCTCGCGTTCGGCGGCAAGCTCGGCGGGAGTCTCGTAGGCATCGTAAGCCCCGCCGGCCTTCAGCAGCGCTGCCACCACCGCCGCGTACAGCGCGGTCCGCTCGCTCTGGCGGTAGGGCCCGTGCGGGCCTTCCACTTCGGGGCCCTCGTCCCAGTCCAGGCCGAGGAACCGCATCGCCTCGACCATCCCTTGCATGGACTCGTCGGTGACCCGCTCGGCGTCGGTGTCCTCGATGCGGAACACGAAGGCGCCGTTGTCGTGACGGGCGGCCAGCCAGTTGTACAGCGCCGCGCGGGCGCCGCCGACGTGCAGCCAGCCGCTGGGCGCGGGGCAAAAGCGAGTGCGGGTCACGGGCATGGGCAGGCTCCTCGACTCCGGGCCGGAACCGACCTAAGGCTAGCGGCCGTCAATGCCGTGACTTGTGATGGTGGCCCGTCAGCGACTGGCTCAGGGTCACGCCGCGCCGCTTGGCCAGGAACGCCTGGGCGCCGAGGAACACGGCCGCGAAGAACACCCCGCGGATCAACCTGGACTCGAACGACCGGTCGTCGCCAACCAGGCCGAAGAACCAGGCGTAGGTGAACGCGATCACCGCCGCCAGCGCGAGCAACGACAGCCCGCGACGCAGCATCAGGTGTCGGCCGCGACCAGGTTGGTCAGCTCACCGATGCCCTCCACCGAGACGCTGACCTGGTTGCCGTCACGCAACTGCCCGACGCCGGCCGGCGTGCCCGTCAGCAGCACGTCGCCGGGCAGGAGCGTCGTGAACGCGGCGCAGTAGGCCACCAGCTGCCCCACGCTGAACAGCAGATCCGCCGTCGACCCGTCCTGGCGGATCTCGCCATCGACCGTGCAGCGCACCGCCAGCCCGGCGGCCGGGTCAAGCTCGGTCTCGATCCACGGACCCAACGGGCAGAAGGTGTCAAAGCCCTTCCCGCGGGTCCACTGGCCGTCGCTGCGCTGCAGGTCGCGTGCTGTCACGTCGTTGGCGCAGGTGTAGCCCAGCACCGCACCGAGGGCGTCTTCGACCGCAACCTTGCGGGTCAGGCGCCCGATGACGACCGCCAGCTCGGCCTCGTGCTGCACGTCGTTAGACAACGCGGGCAAGCGGATGTGCTCGCCGGGCCCGATGACCGAGGTCGCGGGCTTGAGGAAGATGAGCGGTTCGGCTGGCACCTCGTTGCCCAGCTCGGCCGCGTGCTGAGCGTAGTTGCGCCCGACACACAGCACCTTGGAGGGCAGCACCGGCGCGAGCATCCGCACGCGATCCAGTGGCGCCACGTGGTCGGTCAGCTCGAAGGGGGCGAACGGGTGGCCGTCGATTGCGACGACGACGCCGTCGCGCAGGAGGCCGAAGGCGGGCCCGTCGGGGCGGGCGACACGGACCAGACGCATGCCGCGACGCTACCAGGGGTCACGTCCTACCTCTGCGCTACATGAGGACAGCGGCGTCACTCGCCGAGGCGGGACAGCCACGCCTCGGCGGCCCCCTCCAGCGCCTCGGCGAGCTGCTCCTCGCCGTCGAGGTCCGGCTCCTCACCGCAGGCGTGACAGGCGGCGGCGGCCAGCTGCGCGTCGGCGTGGGCGACGGCGACCCCGACGCTGCCACCTTCGCCGGGACGCACCTGCAACGCGACATCGCGCAGCACGACCTCTGCCTCCAAGGCGTACTCGCCGCAGTTGGGGCAGGGCAGATCAAGCCACACCGCTTCGTCGACCATCACAGCCTGCGTTCCCTTCGGCCGCCATGCGTAGTCGTCGGCGTGTCGGCGGACGCGCTTCGCCTGCCGTCAGCCGGCGAGGAGGGCGGCTGACCGTTCGGCCTCGTCGGCACGGGCGGTCAGCACGACCGGGCCGTCCTCAGTGACGGCGACGGTGTGCTCCCAGTGAGCGGCGATCTGTCCGTCCAAGGTTTCCGTGGTCCAACCGTCCTGCATGGTCCGCCATGCGGGCGCGCCGAGGGTGAACATCGGCTCGATGGCGAACACCAGACCCGGCTTGAGGCGCATCCCGCGGCCAGGACGACCACAGTTGAGGATGAACGGGTCTTCGTGCAGCCGCCGACCGATACCGTGGCCGCCGAGGACATGGCCGTCGTGCTCGGCAATAACGCCGTAGCCGCGCGCCGACCCCACCTCGCCGATGGCGGCTGACACGTCACCCAGGCGGTTGCCGACCACCAGCGCGGTGATGCCCCGCCACATCGCCTCGCGGGTATCGTCGACCAGGTCCGCGACGGCATCCGGGACACAGTGCCGTCCGCCGACGATGGTGGTCCACGCCGAATCAGCGTGGTATCCGTCGAGCAGCACGCCGCCGTCGATGCTGAGGACGTCTCCGGTGCGCAAGGTCACGTCGTCGGAAGGGATGGCGTGCACGATCTGGTCGTTGATCGAGGTGTTCAGCGTCGCCGGATAGCCGCGGTAGCCCTTGAAGGACGGCAGCGCGCCACACCGGAGGATCTGTAGTTCAGCGATCCGGTCCAACTCGCCCGTCGTGACTCCTGGCTCCGCGACGCCTGCGAGTAGCTCATGCACCGCGGCGAGAACGCGACCTGCCGTTGCCATCAACTCGATCTCGGCGGGCGACTTTCGAGTGACCATGGTGCCTCCCTGGCGCTTGCGGGACTCGGTGGCACCGGCTCTGCCGAGCTACCGGCATCATGGCAGCGGACAGCCGCTTCCGCCACCGCGGCCTAGGGCTGCATCGAGCTACCGGCCTGATCCATATCCGGTTGGGGCTACCACTAGGTCGGGGGCGCCTCCTGCGGCACCATGCGCCGGCCGCTCACCCGCGACAGGACCACGACGGCGCTCAAGATCAGCGCGCCGCCAACCATCTGACCGGGAGTAACCGTCTCGCCGAGCACCATCGCCGCCAACACCACCGTGACCAGCGGCTCCAGCGCCGAGATGGTCGACGCGTCGGCGGGGCCGACCCGTTGCAGGCCGGCGAAGAAGGTGCCGATGGCCAGCACCGTGGACACCAGCGCCAGCGCCGCGACCGCCGCCCAGCCGCCGGCGTCGCCGGGAAACGGTGGTCGCTGCACGACGGTGAGCACCGTGTACACCAACGCCGCCGTCGAGATGATGACCGTCGTGGACGCCACCGCGCCGGCGTGCGGCGTCACCCGCGACCCCACGATGATGTAGCAGGAGTAGAACATCGCCGAGGCCAGCGCCATGGCGATGCCCAGCGGGGTGCCGCCACTCGCCTGTCCCACGGTCAGCGCCGAACCGGCCAGCGCAGCCAGCAGCGCAAGCAGGCGCACGCCGGTGATCCGCTGGCGCAGGAAGGTCGCCGCCAACACGGCCACGATGGCGGGGTAGACGTACAGCAGCAGCGACGCCAGCGACGCCGGGATCAGCTGCGCGGCGGTGAAGAAGGTGAACGACTGCCCGACATAGCCGATGCCACCGAGCGCCATCAGCGCGAGCAGCACGCGGCCGCGGGGCAGGCGTTCGCGCCGCAGGACCAACAGCCCGACCATGCACACCGCCGCGATCACAAAGCGGGCCGCGAGCACCGCGATGGGGTCCGCCCCCGAGGCGTAGGCCGTCTTGGCGAAGATCGCCAGCGCTCCGAACGCCGCCGCGGAGACGACGACCAGCGCGACGCCAGTCAGGTGGTCAGAACGCCCTTGCCGCGGGACCTGGCCACCGTCGTCAGCCGTTGACGTAGTCGAGCATGTAGTCGTACTTGGGCTCCTTGCCCTTGACCACGGCGAAGAACAGGTCCTGCAGCTGCTTGGTGATCGGTCCGGGCGCGCCGATCTCGCGGTCGTCGACCGAACGCATCGGCACGACTTCGGCCGCGGTGCCGGTGTAGAAGGCCTCGTCGGCGGTGTACAGATCATGGCGCAGCAGCGTCGTCTCCGCGAACGGGATGTCGAGGTCACCCGCGAAACGGATCACCGCGTCGCGGGTGATGCCTCGCAGTACGCCCTGTGACAGCGGCGGGGTGAGCACCACGCCGTCGCTGACGATGAACACGTTCTCGCCGGGGCCCTCGGACACGTAACCGTTCTCGTTGAGCAGGATCGCCTCGTCGTAACCGGCCTTGATGGCCTCGACCTTGGCCAGTGCAGAGTTGATGTACACCCCGCAGGCCTTGGCGCCCGTCGGGATCATGTTGGCCCCGATCCGCTGCCACGACGACACCTTGGCCCGGACGCCGTTTACAAGGCCCTCCTCGCCTAAGTAGCTGCCCCAGGGCCACACCGCGATCGACACCGACACTCGCGACGGCAGGGGGTTCAGACCCATCTCGCCGTAGCTGAGGTAGACCAGCGGCCGGATGTAACAGGACTCCGGGCCGTTCACGCGGATCAGCTCGCGGGTGGCGTCCATCAGCTCGTCGACGGAATAGGGCACGTCCATCTGCAGGATGGCCGCCGACCGGTGTAAGCGCTCCATGTGCGCGCGGTGATGGAAGATCGCCGGGCCGCGATCCGTGGCGTAGGCACGCACGCCCTCGAAGGCGCCCCAGCCGTAGTGCAGGGTTGGGGTCAGGATGTGCACTTTGGCGTCGTCCCAGTCGACGAACTCGCCATCCATCCAGATCTTGGCCATCTTCGTGATCGGCATCGGGTCCGGCTCCTTTGAAGGGTCACGGCGAGGGTCGTCGGGGGACAGGCTCGGTGCAGATCGGCGAGGGCGGGCCAGTGCAGATGCCGATCTGTGCCGTTGAGTATCCCATGCAAGGGGCTTACCTTGCAGCCGATTCAGGCGACGCCATGCCTCCCGCCTCGGCCGGCCGGTCGGGCGGCTTGGGGGCATCCCTGTGACAGGATGCTGAGGATGATCGCCGCACCGCCGCCCACCCTGCATGGCACTGCAACCGTGTTGCGCCCCATCGCGGCGCGCGACGCCGAGGCGCTGGCCAAGATCCTGGCCGAGCCCGAGGTCGCGGCGTGGTGGCCCAGCTACGACGTGAAACGGGTCCGCAGGGAGTTGGTCGAGGCACACGAACCCGTGGTCTTTGTCATCGAGGCCGATGGCGAGGTGATCGGCTCGATCCAGTACTTCGAGGAACCGTCGCCCGACTACCGTCACGCCAGCATCGACATCTTCGTCGCCACTGCCCATCACGGCCGAGGCCTCGGGGCCGACGCCATCCGCACGCTGGCTCGCTACCTGGTCCACGACCGGGGGCACCACCGGCTGGCCATCTACCCGGCCGTAACCAACGTGCGCGCGATCCGCAGCTACCAACGCGTCGGCTTCCACCCGGTGGGCGTGCTGCGGCGGTACCAGCGCAACGCCGACGGCCAGTGGCAGGACTGCCTGCTGATGGACGCGCTAGCCCAGGATCTGCACTAGCAGCTGCGGACTTGGGGCGATCGGCTGAACGCGTCGGGCGATGCGCCGTTGACGCGGCACCGTTTAGTCTGCGGCCCGACCGGAGGGATCTGCACTTGTGACCGTCATCAATGCTGCGCTCGTACTCCTCGCGGGCGTTGCGGCAGGGGCGATGAACGCGGTGGTCGGGGCCGGCACGCTGATCACGTTTCCGACCCTGGTGGCGCTCGGCGTTCCCCCCGTCCTGGCCAACGTGTCCAACACCGTTGGGCTCGTCCCGGGCTCGGTGGCCGGTGCCTACGCGTTTCGGGCGACGCTTGCCGGGCGCGGCCCCCTGCTCGTGCGACTAGTGGCAGCGTCTGCGGTGGGCGGTGTGCTCGGCGGAGCGCTGCTGCTGGTGCTGCCGGCGGGCGCGTTCGAACTGGTGGTCCCGTTGCTGTTGCTGCTCTCCGGCGCACTCGCCGCCGCGCAGCCCCGGGTGGCCGCTGCGGTTGCCCGTCGCCGCGTGACCGCGGCGGTCGACAGCGACCGGTCTTCGGGCCCGCCTGCGGCGGTCCGGGCGGGCCCCTGGCTGCTTGCGGGGGTGGCCGCGACCGGGGTGTACGGGGGATACTTCGGTGCCGCGCAGGGTGTGATCCTGCTCGCGCTGCTCGGGATCTTCATCGAAGGCGAGATGACGGAGGTGAACGGCATCAAGAACGTGCTGGCCGGCGTGGCCAACCTGGTGTCGTCATTGCTGTTCATCGCCATCGCCGACGTCGACTGGCAACTCGCGGCGCTGATCGCCGTGGGCTCCACCATCGGCGGCAGTCTTGGCGGCCGCTACGGCCGACGCCTGCCCGCTGGGGCGTTGCGCGCGCTGGTTGTGGCCGTGGCCGTGTTGGCCGCGATCTGGCAGTTCACGAGGTAAACCGCTACTCAGGTGCGCTACCGCCTCCGGCCACGTGAGTGCTGGTCCGACGGCGGCCGGGCCGAAGACCAGCGGGTGACGATCCCAGCGACATCCCGGCCGAATCGGAGCCCTTGGCGGTAGGTCACTTCGAAGCCGGCGATCTTACCCGCCTTCGAGGTCTGCGGGACCACCCTGGTGACCAGCTGCATCCCGGAATTCCTCTCGATCCGAGCTCCGACCGCGGAGCGGCCCCGACGACAGCCGGGGGGCAGCCTGTTGGAGGCGCCCAGGCTGCTTCCCTTGCACACGAGGACGGTGACCTCGGCGTCACTGCTCGTCAGCGCACGGATGCCGGTGACCCTGACCGCGCTACGCGGCACTTCTCCAAAGGTGAAGTACATCGTCTCGCCGACTCGCGCCCCGGAGTTGCCGACGCCGTTGCCCGCAGGAGGAAAAGTCCCTGGGTGTGTGAACCACCATGCGGCAGCCGCACCGGCGATGAGCAATGCGAGTGCAAGATGACGCGCGGGCGGCGGCGCGTGGTCTCAGGGGCTCGCCTGGCCATCGTCGGCGTGCCATCACGCTTCGAGCCCTGCGTGTGCTGAGTAGCCGTCTCCCGATCCCCGCCTCTTCGCGCAGTGCTGCGCGCGCGAACGCTACACGTTCGTCGCTCCGGCCAGGTCTGGCTCCGCGACCAGCCACGATGAGGACAGCCGTGACCGGAAGCGGAGCCCGGCCTCGGTCAGGGCAGCGCGAAGAGCCTCATCGTCGAGCAGCCGCGCCGTGAACGCCTGCGGCCAGAATCGGTCGTCGAGAGCGTAGGTGACACGGCCATCGAACTCGTTCCCGCGAACCTCCAAGACTCGAAACTCGACGTGGACCTCGCCAACCTTGGCGGCCGTGTCCGACAGCATCCTGTCGTAGTGCTCGACGAAGACAGCCCCTCCGGGCAACACGTGGTCGGCAATTGCTGTCAGGAATGACTGCGCTTCCGCCGGATCGGCGATGTTCACGAAGTGGCTCGCAAGCACCACAATGTCGAATCGGCGATCCAGCCGAAGCTGGTCGATGCGCGACTCGATCGCCTCGACGTCCGGATTCAGATGCTTGAGCATCGAGCGGGACTCATCAACGCCAGTCACTGTGAAGCCACGCTGGACCAGATCGTTGGCGAGTCGCCCGACCCCGCACCCCAGGTCGAGCACGCTTGCCGGCGGCTTCACCGACTCAAGTACCGGCCTGAACTCAGGCTCCACCGGAAGCGCACGGTAGACATCGACCGGAGACCCGTCGGGTGCTACAGCAACCTGGGCGTTCATCGAAGCTGACACCGCGCAGTGGCCCGGCTGCTGTGGCTGCGCGGCCTCCTGGACCGTAATCGCTGCGACCAGGCGGACGGCTGCTGTTGAGAATTGAGGATGTCGACCAGGCTGGAACCGTCGCGCAATGGCTCGGCGTGGAGATGTTCTTCCGCATGCTCGACAGCAAGACCACGCGAAGGCTCGTCGGCCGTGCTGGCTTCAAGCTCGTCAAGAGCAGCGTCGAGGAGCGGCAGAAGACGGGCACAACATCCCATACGTCTGCAGTCTTGCCGAGAAACCCGCAGACTACGCAGCTGAGCAGAGCAGCCGCTACCGTGCGGTTCCGGCGCCGTGGTCGAAAGGCGTTCGGCTCGGTTCAGATGCTACCGAGCGTGGCGGGACCGCGGTGTGCCCCCGGCCAACCCGGCGAGGGCCGAACTCGTAGCACATTCCGGACGGCTGTAGAGCCGGAGTTGCAGAACCTGTTCTTTCGGCTGAGAAAGCCGGGATCCGTGCCCACGGGCCTGTGCCCGTTACGTCAGGTTGAGCAGGCGTTCGCTGCTCACGCCACGGCCTTCAGGGAAGTGCTGCGAAACAAAGCGATGCCCACTGCGAGCAGCCATAGGCCAAACAGTGCGAACATGAAGGGGCCGAGCGGGAAGGCGCCGACCACCATGATGACGGCGACGGGAAGCCCGACTCGAACCAGCCAGCGCGGTAACAGAGGACCGGAGCGGGCAGCGAGCGTGGTGGCCACAACGAGAAGAGCGGCCGGTAGGGGAAAGATTAGCAATCCTGTGCTGCCCAGATCGAAGAGCGCCGCGGCGACGGCCGGGTCGCGCTGCTGGCCGGCTTGGAGCGCGGCGGCTCCCCACCCTGCGAGCTGGATGAGCAGCGGGCCGAGTAGGGCCACTCCTCCGATGAGGGCAGCAGGAGCGCAGAGGCCATCCTCGCCCTCGACGAGGCGAATCGCTCGCCAGAGATAGGCAAGGAAGCAGGGGTAGAGCACAAAGGAACCGACCCCGGCCAAGAAGGTATTCGCGAGGTGGCCACCTTGGCGTTCAACAAAGTACGCCGCGATCTCCGCCGCGGGGGCGTCACCCGCCGGCGACGACTCACCGACCGCCGCGGCACCCAAGGCGAGCGAGAGCAAGAACCCGATGGCACCCACCAGCGGGACGTAGCGCTCCCCGCCCGGACGGTATGGTGTCAAGGTGCGCCTCCTGACGGCATCGCTGCGACTGCGCAAGGGTAGAGCAACACAGGCACCGACCTCGGCCAACAAGATTTTCGGCGAGGTGGCGAAATCCCAGCATGTCGCCGTCGTGTCCCGTGGGTTCGCGCCTTCCAGACTCCGCGCTCCACGACGCCGACGCCGGTAAGCATGTTGATTTCGCGCTTTGCGCGTAATCCTAAGGTCGACTCAGGCCACCGGATGGTCGGGGAGATGGCCCATGCGACGACGTGTGACAGCCCTGCGCCGGGTCGGTTCCGGCGTGTCGATGATCGTGGCACCGCTGCTCCTGCTCACCTCATCTGCGCTCGGACCGCCACACAGGGCCAGCCAGCAGCTCGCCGACGAGCTGCCCCACATCGCCGCCAACCCGAATCGTTTCCTAACGTTCGTCCTTGTCAGCCTCGTGGCACAAGCGCTTCTTGTGCCAGCGGTGATGGGCATCGCGCATCTGCTGCGGGGCCGCAGGGCGATCCTCGCCCTCATCGGTATGGCCCTGACGATGGTCGGGATCCTCTCGTACGCCGTCGTCCACGGAGTCCAACTCGTCCAGCAGCAAATGGTCCACGCCGCCGACCAAGAGCAGATGATCGCCTTGCTGCAGCGGCTGGAAGCCGGCATCGGTCTCAAGGCCATATTCCTCGTCTTCATCCTCGGTCTCTTCCTCGGGTGGGTGATCCTGTCGATCGGGATGTTCACCACACCTCTCGTACCGAGAGCCGTGCCCATATCCGTCCTCGCCTCCCTCGTCCTCAACTTCGCCGGCCTCGAGCTGCTCTCTCGGTTCTTCTTCCTGGTCGGACTGGCCTGGCTCGGTGTCGTCGTGGTGACCATGCCCGACGAGGTTTGGCTCTCCGCGGCAGGCGGCGCAGAGCCGGCGAGCATTTGACTCGACGCCATCCTGTCGCAGTGGGCGGTTCAGCCGCTACCAGAGGGTTCGAAGGTTCGGGAACGCGACCTTGTGCCAACCACCGCATAGCGGGAGAGGGCGATACGCACTGGCGATACGTCACGCCTGCGCCGTCAGGTATCGGCACTTCTCTTCCACCGTCTCGTGCGGCATGCTTCGCCTACAGACGACCCGTCGCTAGGAGTGTCCAATGAGCGAGCGTGACGCCTTCCTCGACTCGACGATGCCGAGGCAAATCGAGGCGGAGACGGCTATGCACAACGGTCAAGTGGAGCCGCGTATTTCGATGTGGTCGAGCAACGACCCGGTGACGTTGTTCGGCGCGTGGTTCTCAGCGACGGGATGGGACGACGTCAGCGGCATCTTCAAGCGGCTCGCAGATGCGATGGAAAAGTGCGAGTCGTATGACGTTGAACTCGTTGCGGCTGACGCAAGCGGTGACCTCGCCTACACGGTCGCGTACGAACACACTACAGCGACGGTAAACGGCGAACCGAGCACCTACACGCTCCGCGTCACACACATTTACCGACGTGAGAACGGCGAGTGGAAGATTGTTCACCGACATGGCGACCGCATGCCGGACAAGCCAAGTGGCGTTTAGCGCCACGATGTACGGTTAGCGTCTGTCAGGCCAATGCCTTGGCTTCATCGGCCAGAGAGCGGCCGATATCCGCCGCCCGCGTTAGCCAGTGGGAATTTCGACCTTCGTGACACCGGTTGCGAGTCGTCGTTCGCCAGGCACTCGAGCACCGCCGCTCCGCCTGTTGCGGCCGTCGTGGTCACCCGTAACAGATTGCCTGCGTGGTCAACCGGTCGCTGCAACAGCCTCGTAGAACTTCTGTGATGGTGTCAGAAACCCGAGGGTCTTGCGTGGCCGGCCGTTGAGTTCGGCGGCGACGGCGTCGAGCTCTGCCTGGACGA
>Ga0136619_10000045_pt1 | contig 39639 bp, 46 predicted proteins | sample AntDrymUQ3532106_2_FD_104807 | JGI IMG/M metagenome (GOLD analysis project Ga0136619, IMG submission 104807) | Polar desert sand microbial communities from Dry Valleys, Antarctica - metaG UQ353 (21.06) | ecosystem: Environmental > Terrestrial > Soil > Desert | place: Antarctica: Dry Valley...
GTGCTGGCTGATGCCGACCTCGTGGTGGGAGTACTCGACCTTGATGCCGAGCTGCTGGAGCGATTGCACCGTCTCGCGCCGCAGGGTAGTCGCCGCGTCCAGGGTCGTCAGGTCGAAGTACCCGCCGTAGTCCAGAGGCTCGGTTCCCTTGGAGTCCTTGAAGTAGAAGAACTCGAGCTCGGGCCCACAGTAGAATTTGTCGAAGCCCATCTCGTTGGCGCGCTCCAGCGCCCTCCTGAGGACGTGGCGCGGATCGCCCACGTAGGGATCGCCGTCAGGGGTCCTCACGTCGCAGATCATGCGCGCCGTCGGGGCGTCTTCCGGGCTCCACGGGATGATCTGGAACGTAGATGGGTCGGGCATGGCGATCATGTCCGATTCCTCGATGTCCTGGTAGCCCGTGATGGAGGACCCGTCGAAGCCCATCCCCCCGTCCAGGGCGTCCTCTAGCTCCTCGACCGTGATCGCAAAGCTCTTGAGCACTCCCAGCACATCCGTGAACCACAGGCGGATGAACTGCACGTTGTTTTCTTCCGCTTGCTTGATGACGTCTTCGCGGCTCAAATCGGCCAATACATCCTCCTTCTTGCTCCTCGTCAGCGTCCCGTGCGACGGGCCGGACGGAAGGATCTGCTACAACATGCGCCATAATAGGAGGGCTCGTGCCCGCTGGATACGGCCCAGCGTACAAGCCAGGTGGCCGAACAGACCAGGATTTTTGGCCTAGCGTACAAAATTCGCGCCTGTCGTGTCCCGAATGGAGCAAGCATGACAAGGTTACCGTATCCGGTGACGAAAAGCATCACGTGTGAGCTTGATGCGCAGTCAGGGTAGAATTGCCGGAAACCTGGAAGAGTCGGCGACCGCAAGGGGGAGAGATGACCGACAGGCCGGAGGACAGACGCGAAGAGCGCCGGCGGACGGGGCCCCTCGGCGACGACGCCGAGACCCGGAGGGAGCCCTCGCAAGAAGGGGACGAGACGCGCCGGATCCCTTCCCGGCAACCGCCCGGGCAGGAGGCGTCCGAGGAGCGGGAACCGCCCCGCCGGCTGCGGCGGGCTTCACAGGGAGGGGCGCGGGGCTCACAAGCACCTCCGCCTGCCCAGGACGACGACAAGGAGACGCGCGTCATACGGACCCCCGGTTCGGGAGGCACCCAGGAGTCGGCGTATCCGCGGGGATACTTCGAAGAGGCCGAGGAGCGCGAGGAGCGGCTGCGCGACATGTACGGCGGCGTGGACTGGCTCGCCAGCTTCCTGGGGTTCGTCTTCGCGGTCGTGGTCGGAGCGTTGTTCTCGGCGGTCGCGGGCCTGGTCCTCGTGCCCCTCGGCTTCTCCCTGGACCTCGGCGGCGGCGAGTTCGGGCCGGCGATCATCACGGGCCTCGTCGTGGTGGCGGTGCTGCTGTTCCTGACGTACTTCTTCGGGGGCTACGTGGCGGGGCGCCTGGCGCGATTCGACGGCGGGCGCAACGGGGCCATGACGGTCGTGTGGGGGATCATCATCACCCTGCTCCTCACGGTGGTCGGCGGCCTGTTTGGCGGCATGTTGCCGGGGGACCTGATCGGCCAACTCCAGAACTTCGTGCAGAATGGGGTAGCCCCCGCCTTCCAGAACCTCGCGGGCCTGGGGCTCGTGGGCGCGGGGATAGCCGTCGGCGTGCTCCTCATCGAGTTCCTCGGCGGGTTCCTCGGCGGACGCGCCGGCGCCCGGTACCACAGTGAGATAGACCGCACGACCTGAGGGGCGCGGGGAGAAGGATCATCATCCCGCGAATCGTCTTTCCGGTGAACGATATCGCACTGCGGCCCGCATAAGCCCCGGATAATCTGCGGATGGGCGAGCACGCATTGTTCGAGACGGGCATCCGGAGGCTGGGCTCCAAAGAGGCCGGCTTCTTCTATCGCTACCCGGACTCCGGGGAGACGGTGCGCGAGGAGAAGGTACTGGAGCGCATCGAGGGGTTGAAGATCCCGCCGGCCTACGAGAACGTGAGGATCGCCCGCGGTCCGAGCGCGAAGGTCCAGGCCGTCGGCTATGACTCCTCCGGTAAGCTCCAGTACCTCTACAGCTCCCGTTACCGGGAGCAGAAGGAGCGCGAGAAGTTCGAGCGGGTGCTGCGCTTCGCCGATGCCCTGCCGCGGATGCGCAAGACTACGAGCGATCACCTGCGCCGCAAGAAGCTCGACCGGGAGAAGGTGCTCGCCGCCATGACCCGCCTGATGAACGCGGCGTACTTCCGGGTGGGCAACGAACGCTATGCCAGGCAAAACAAGACCTACGGCATAGCTACCCTCCGGCGCAAGCACCTGCGCATAGACGGGGACGCCATGATCTTCGATTACACCGGTAAGTGGGGCCAGCACCAGCGCAAGTGCGTCGTGGATGCCCGGCTGCGGCGGGTCGTGGAGGAGTGCGTGAACCTGCCGGGCTATGAGGTGTTCAAGTACCGCGACGACTCTGGAAAGGTGCGGGACGTGAAGTCGCGCGATCTCAGCGCCTACGTCAAGGAGATTATGGGACCGGAGTTCACGCCCAAAGACTTCCGGACGTGGGCGGGGACCTTGATCGCGGCTGTCACCCTGGCGGAGCTCGGGGCCGCGGGCGAGCCGAAGCAGACCCGGAAGAACGTGCTGGAGGCCGTGGACGCCGTCGCCCACCGGCTGGGCAACACCCGCGACATCGCCCGCGCTTCATACATAAGCCCGCGGGTTCTGGACCATTATGTGGAAGGCTCCATGGTAGCCTATTACGGCGAGCGGATGGAAGAGGTTATCGCCGCGGAGCAGGGAGATCTCACCCGGGAAGAGCGGGCGTTGCTCGATCTCCTGAACAGCAAGCTCCGCCGCGAGCTCGAGAAGGCCGCGTAGCCGGACGAGCCAAGACCCTGGAGAGGAGAACCGAGCGTGGACAAGGTTGGTATCGCCCTGAAGGTCCTGAAAAGCCCCACCGGTCGCCATCTTCTGAGCGCCGGCGTCAAGGTCGGCCTCAAGAACAAGCGGGTGCGGGGCCTGGTGGTCAAGCAGCTACAGAAACAGGGCAGTCGGCGCCTGCTCGGCAAGTAACGGCCGGAGCTTATTCGCCTTCCGAGCCGTAGACCGACTCTTGCGTCCGGGCCGCGATGTCGCTGGCGACCTCCAGCTTGGAGCCCGTTTCGCGCCACACCTCCAGTTGCCGGTCGGCTTCCGTGGGCTCGTCGAGGATGCGCCACGCGCCGGAGAGGTCACGCTTCGTGCGGCTCTCCAGTAGGACGAGCAGACCTTCGATAGCCTCGCGGGTCTCGACCGTCCCGTGGGTGTCGTGGTCGGCGAACTCGCCTTTCAGGCCGTAGCGTTGGGCGCTCCACTTGTTCTCTTCGATCTCTCTGCTCGGCCGGATCTTGCGCCGCTCGCCCGACTCGTACTCGTCGGATAGGAGGTCACACAAAGCGGCTGAGAGTGTGATGAGAGCTTCGTTGCGCCGCGGGGCGGTCTGGGCGTCGAAGGCCCGGATCTCGATGGTGCCGAGGCCGGGGTGCGGGCGGACATCCCACCAGATCTCCGAGAGGGAGTCTATCGCGCCGGAACGTTGGGCGAAGTCCACGTACTTCGCGTAAGCATCCCACGAACCGAGGGGCTCCGGCATCCCGGCGCGGTGGATGGAGCGCGAGAAGATCAGGACGCGAGAGGATTGCATGTCCGTGATCTCACCCTGCCAGAACGGCGAGTTGACCGAGAGAGCGAGCATGTGCGGCACGTACTCCCTCAATCGGTCGAACACGTAGACGGCCTTCTCTCGGCCCCGCACGGCGTAGTGGACGTGCAGCGAGAAGGTGTTGTTGCGCCGGATCAACCACCCCAGCTTGCTCTTCAGGCGCTGGTAGTGGGGCTTCTGTATGATCCGCTGCTCCCGCCAATCCCCGATGGGATGCGTCCCGCTGGTCCCGAGCACCCTGCCGAGACCTTCCGCCTGGACCAGCAGTTCCCGCCGCCGCGCCACGAGGTCATCCACGACCCCGTCCGGCCCGCCGTGAACGCCGGTGTTAGATTCGATCTCGCAGTCTATGAGCTCCCCGCTGAAGTGGTCCTCGGGGACGGCATCCAGTATCTTCTGGGCCCCGCCGGCCAGCCTGAGCGTCTCCGGGTCGGCGAGCCAGAGTTCTTCCTCCGCGCCCAGAGTCCCCTCGGAAACGTCCTTCTCGAAAGCGTCCTCCGGGATGAAAGATCGCTGCTCGATGTCGCTCAAAGCTCTTCTCCGGCCGGATAGGATTTCTCGCCGGCCCGTATCTCCACTGGCAGATGGTTCTCGACGGGCGCCAGAGGACAATGCCAGCGGGGATCGTAGGCGCAAGAAGGGTTGTACGCGAAGTTGAAGTCCACGACCAGGCCCCCGTCCTCGGAGCCGAGGTCGGCGTGCTTGATGGTGTCCAGCACGTACCGGCCACCTCCGTAGGTCTCGTCCCCGCTCGTCGCGTCGCGGAACGGGAGCAAGACCCCGCCGCCGTAGCCGGAGACCCAGAACAGCGACAGCGCGTGCTCCGAGCCGTTGACTGGTAAATGGACTTTCCCGAACCGCTGGAGGCGCATGAGGCCGTCTTCTTGCAGATGAACCTCCGTCACCTCGGGCTCCACGTCGTAGTCCACGGGAAGCGCGAAGCGGAGCGCCGGGTCGTAGTCGTAGTAGCGGGGGACTCCGAAACGGTCCAGCGCCTCCTGGGAGAGCGGAGACTGTGGATGCCGGCGGAACAGCCCGGCCCGCTCCCGGCGGAACCGTTCGCTGCGGGCCGCCGGTTCCACGTCTCTCTCGCGGGTCCGGGAGTACATCTCCGAGACGGAACGCCGGTAGTCCAATAACTCCTGATAGTCTGTTCTGCCCTTCATGACGCCGCATATATTAACCGTTCGGGCGGCGGATCTGTGAAGGGGCATGTGGCGCGAGCGGCTCGAAGGTAAAATCAGGGCGGTTGTCATCCCGAAATTGGGACGTACACGATCATCGTTTTGCTGCTGTTGCGGACCACGACAGGAGGTACTCAGGATGGCGGATGTGGGAGAGAAGGCGCCGGATTTCGTGTTGCCCACGGACAGTTGGGACGAGAAGGTTTCCCTGGAAGACTGCATCGGCGAGGGGCCGGTCGTGCTGTTCTTCTATCCAGGGGACTGGTCGAGCGTTTGCACGGACCAGTTGAGCCGGGTGCAGGCGGAGATCGGGCGTTTCGAGGAGAGGGGGGCGAGGGTGCTGGCGATCAGCGCGGACACGCCGTGGTCTCACCGCGCCTGGGCCGAGGAGCGGAGCATCGAGTTTCCGCTGCTCTCGGACCTCGAACGCGAGGCCGTGGACCGTTACGGCGTCCGGCACGAGCACGGCCATCCGGAGCGAGCGTACTTCGTCATAGACCGGGAGGGTGTGATCCGGGCCAAAAAAGTCGAGGCTTCGACGAAGGACCAGCCCGACGTGGACGCCGTCCTCGGGGACCTGGATACGGCTCTCTAGAAGATTGTCTATGCAGCGACCCGAAGGACCATTCCCCGTACCCGAGCAGAGGGTCGGCGCCTGCGCGGTGACGGCCCTGACCCTCGTCTACAGCGCCCCGACGCCGGGTGTTGGCTCCCGATACCTCGATGGACCTGTGGCCCACGAGAGACGGGTGCTCGCGGCCGTGAGCATGCGGGACGCGCTCACCGGGGCCGTCCGCCGGAGCGTGGGAGGGACGTTGCTGGAGGCGGCGCTGTCCTCGCTATCGCTCGCCGGGTTCGCGGACGTTCGCGGCGCGGGCTACCTGGCCCCGCTCTCGCGGGCGGCGGCCCTCGGAGAGCCGTCCGAGCGGACGCTCCGGGGGCTGGGGCACGATGAGATCCTGTACTTCGTCCGCGCTTTCGAGGCCACCGGAGACACCGGACCGCTCGTTTCGTCCCTCCGCGTCGCGCTCGGGGCCGGACGGGACGCCACGCTGCGGGACGCGATGCGCTTCGCCGCCGCCCGCGACCCGCTGGCCCGCGAGTACGCCAGGGACTACGAGATACCGCGCCAGCTTGCCCGGCCCGCGCTGCTCTCCGCCGTCTCGCGCTCCGAGTCCGCCAGGGGCGCGCTGGTGCATTCCTATCTGGAGGTGCTCGCCGAGATCCCGGATCTCGACGTGGCCGCGAGGGCCGGGCGCCGGGAGGCCGAAGAAGTCTCCCGCATGGCGAAAGGGGTATTGAAGGCCGGTGGCGTTCGTTCGCGGCGGGGTCTCCAGGCCATCGCCAACCTCGACGGCCTGCTGCGCGCCGACCGGCGTCTCGCGCCTACGGCCACTGAGCCCGTGGTGCTGGCCGCTGCTTTCCTGGTCGCGCTGGAGCACGGGCCCGAAGCCCTCGGACACCGTCTGCCCCCGGCCACGGGCGGCAACAAGGGACGCTGACTTCCCGGCAGCCCCGGCGTTGCCTCACGCGCCGCTGATCTTGCCTCCGGCGTGAGAGCGTTCGCCACTGCCCCGGTGGGCTGGGGTAGAATCCTTTGCATGCATCGAGAGGCTTGGACACGGATCGAAAAGGAGGGCCGGAAGGCGTGAGGGCGCTGGTGATCGTGGGTCACGGCTCGCACCTGAACGGGGACTCCAGCCTGCCCGTCTACGAGCACGCCGGGCGCATTCGGGAGACCGAGGAGTTCGACGAGGTGGTGGAGTGCTTCTGGAAGGAGGAGCCCGCCATGCGCCACGTTCTCGACACCGTGGAGTCGGAGGAGGTGTGCGTGGTGCCGGCGTTCATCTCCGAGGGGTACTTCACCCAGCAGGTCATCCCGCGCGAGTTGGGGCTCGATGGGGCCGTGACGGAGAAGGGCGGGAAGACCGTCCGGTACGCGGGGCCTCTCGGGACGTTTGGGCAGATGGAGGCTGTGATCCTGGAGCGCATAGAGGGTCTGATGCGTGGCAAGGAGAAGCGCGCAGGGAGGACGGCGCTCGTGCTCCTCGGTCACGGGACGGATCTGAACAAGAGTTCCGGCGGTGTGATCTACCTGAACGCCGGGCGCATCAGGGAGCGCGGCATCTTCGACTTCGTGATGGAGGCGTTCCTGGACCAGGACCCCGAGGTGGGCGAGGTCGTCGCCGGTGTGGAGGCGGAGAACGTGATCCTTATCCCCGTCTTCATCGCCGAAGGCTGGCACACCCGCGAGACGATCCCCGAAGACCTCGGCCTCACAGGCGAGGTGACGCAGCGCGAAAATCGGACCATCTTCTACGGTGCCCCGGTCGGCACCCATCCCTCGATGGCTGACCTCATCGCCGCCCGCGCCCGCGACGCATACCTGGCGGAAGATCAGACCGCCGGCCGCGAGGACGAGGTTGTCCGTAGCGCCTCGTAGCGCCTCAGGCGCGAGCGAGAACGTCGCCGCTACCTCGCGCGAAGCGTTCGTCGCCTGGGTGGACGGCGCCCCGGAGGGACACGCTTTCGCGCAGGTTATCGTCCGCCAGGTGGAAGCCGGATACGAGATCCGGCACGCCGATGACGCGGACGCTGAGGGCCTGGAACCCCACAACGACCCGCGGGCGGCGCGGGAGATCTCACGCCTCACCGGGGACGGGGAGCACCGGCCGCTCAAGAGCGCCCCGAACCTGCGGCGCGGCTGGGTCTTGCGGGTCGCGGATGCGCGGGGTCTGGCGGTCGCCATGAACTACCTCTACCCGGCTGCCATCGTCCACTGGTACATGGACCGGGAAGGGAAGCTGGGGATCACCAGTTACCGGGAGAACGCGGCGCGGCAGAGCGGCATCTACAAGAGGGTCCAGCGCCTCTCCGACGAGGGCGTGCAGAACGCGGCGCGGGCGTGCTGCGAGGACGCCGTGTGTCTGAAGAGGACCCTTTGGGACGTGGACGGGGAGAAGCCGCTGGAGATGGACCGTGGGGGAAGTGAGATCCCCTGTCCCGAGCCGTGCAGCCTCTTCGTTTCGTTCGCCCGGCGCGTGCGGCTATTCGAGCGCGAGGAGCGGGAGCGCGACACTGCGGGTTTCACGCCTTCGGAGAAGGAGGATCTTGCCTCCCTCGTTGAGGCTGCGGCTGGCGGTAAGCCGGCGCTAGCCCGTGAGGCGGAGTTCGAAGAGCCCCTGAACGAGCGCCGGATGCGATATCGTGGGCTCACCCTGGTCCCCAAACTACGTCTCGAGGAGTAGTTTGATTCTGGATTCCGCTGCGGCGAACGACGCCCACCTCATCCAGAACGTAAGGAGTGCGCTCGGTAGGAACAGGCTGTTCAGAGACTCTGGCCGCATCAACGTCAGTTCTTGCAAGTCGGTCGTCACTTTGCACGGGATCGTCCGGTGTGAGGGGGACCGGCGCGGGATCGAGTCGCTGGTATGCGAGATCGCCGGCGTGCGGGGAGTCGAGAACAAGTTGAGGGTTCGCGCGGTTCCGGTACACTCGTAGCCTCGGATCGTGTTTTCGACCACAGGATCGAGGGTATGACTTTTGCTCGCCCGAAAACATCGAGGACATGGAGGTTATCCGTGCTTGGCAGAGTGGCCAAAACAGCGGTTGGTACGAAGACCGGCAGGAGAATGAGCAGTAAGGCGATCAAAACCGCCGTCGGCACCAGGACGGGCAGGAGGGCGCTGAAAACCGGGGTCAGAATCGCCGCGAAATCCGGTAAAGGCGTTGTGGCTACAGGCGCGGGCAGAAGAGCCCTCAAGGGTGCCGGCAAGGCCACACTGGGCCGTAGCGCTCTGAGTTCTCGTGAAGCGTCCAAGACGCCATACGCGAAGTACGCCTTCTTCGCGCTGGCGGGATTCGCGGTCGGGGCCCTGATCGCACGCTCCAGTAAGAACGGTGATTCTTCATCCTCCTACACCGGCACGACGGGCTCCCACTCGCCGGACCCCGGCAGCCCCACGGGACAGCGCGGCCAGACCTGGGGCTCCGGCACGGCTCTCGGAACCGCGGGAGGAGCCGCCGGACAACAGACCGGCGCGGGGCGCGAGTACTCAGATCCCGCCTCCGGCCCGCTGATCGGCGAAGAGCGCCGGGGTTCCGTGGAGGGCGTCGGCGAGGCTCAGCCGGAGATCGAACAGCGCATCCGCACGGCCATCGGCGAAGACCCCCGCACCAGCGACATGCCTCGGGTCAACGTCGAGGTGAGCGACGGGGTCGCCGAACTACGCGGTTCCGCGCCTTCGGAGGAAGCCAGGGAGGCGGCCAGCGAGATCGCCGCGAACGTGGAAGGCGTCCGGGAGGTGCGGAACCTCATAGTCGTCAGCTAATCAGCCGTCAGTTTTGCGTCGGGCGTCGTCCGGCGAAACAAGAAAACGCCCTCGCCGTCTCTGGCGGGGGCGTTTTCGCTGCTTGGATTCCTCTTCAGATGGCCTGGAGCTGACCGCTGAAAGCCGAAGCCTGCCGGCTATTCCCGGATAAGGGAGAGCAGTTCGTCGCGTTTTTGCTCCATGGTATCCTGGTTTTCGGCCTCCACGTTGAGGCGCAGGAGCGGCTCGGTGTTGGACGGTCGGAGGTTGAACCACCAGTCGCCGAAGCCAACGGTGAGGCCGTCGAGGTGGTCTACGTCCATCGCGCCGCGGTCGGTGTAGTAATCCTCGATCTTCTGCATCGTGGCTTCCTGGTCCTCGACTTCGGAGTTGATCTCCCCGGAGCGCGTGTAGGGGTCTATGGGGGAGAGCAGCTCCGAGACGGGCTTGTCCTGGTTGGAGACCAGTTCGGCGACGGTGAGCATGGCGATGATCCCCGAGTCCGCGAAGTAGTTGTCCCTGAAGTAGAAGTGCCCCGAGTGTTCGCCCCCGAATGCAGCGTCGTGCTTGCGCATCTGGGGCTTGATGATGGAGTGTCCAGCCCTGGTGCGGATGGCCGTTCCGCCCTCGTGCTCGACGAGCTCGGGGAAGGCTTTGGAGCAGACGGCGCTGTACACAATGGTCGCGCCGGGCTCCTTCTCCAGCACATTCTTGGCGACGAGCGCGGCGAGCAGGTCTCCGGAGATCACCTGCCCCTTCTCGTCGATGACGAAGACCCGGTCGGCGTCGCCGTCGAAGGCGACCCCGAAGTCCGCCCCTTCTTCGACGACCCGCTCGCGGAGCGCCTCGGTGTTCTCTGGCTCGATAGGGCTCGGGGGATGGTTGGGGAAGTCTCCGTCGAGCTCGAAGTACATCGGGACGTACTCGAAAGGCAGCTTCTCGAATACGGGAGGGAGCATCTTGCCGGCCATGCCGTTGCCGGCGTCAACCACGATCTTCAGGGGCCGAAGGCCATCTACCTGGATGAAGTTCAGGCAGTGTTCGGCGTACTCCTCTGAAATTTCGCCTTCCTCCACTGAGCCTGGAAACTCGGCGGCGCCAGGGGTCTTGCCTGAGAGGATGAGGTCCCGGATCTGGCTTATCCCCTCGTCCAGGGAGAGGGCGATGGCGTCCTCGCGGCACAGTTTGAGGCCGTTGTACTCCTTGGGGTTGTGGGAGGCGGTGATCATGGCCCCGCCAGGCTCCTCCAGGTGCCCGACGGCGAAGTACAGCGCGTCGGTGGAGACGAGGCCGAGATCGAGCACGTCGGCCCCGGCCTCGGTCACGCCCTCGATGAACGCTTCCTCCAGAGCTTCTCCCGAGAGCCGCATGTCGCGGGCCACGACGACCCTGGAGCCCGAGAGCCCCAGGTGGTTGACGTAGGCCCGCCCGATGTCCCTGGCGAGGTCTTCGTCCAGCGTGTCGGGATAAACGCCCCGTATGTCGTAGGCCTTGAAGATTGACTCGTCGATCATCGTCCCCCTTCATCCAAGTCTCGGTCGAGGGTCCCCCTCGGGACTCGGGCCATTTTTCGCATCCGGTACAATACTCCGTTATGAGCTTCCCTGCAGGTCGCCCCCCGACGCCCCCGGCGAAGCCTGCGGCGAAGCCTGCGGCGAAGCCTGCGGCGAAGCCTGCGGCGATGCCCGCGAGAGAGGCGATCCGCGGGTAACCCATGGGACCCCGCTTCGTCCGGTTGGCGGCCATATTCTACGGCTTTCTGGCCGTCGTGGCGGCGCTCTGGAACGGGCTGCGAGACCGGGATTTTTCTGTCTTTGGCGATTCGATCATCGCCGGCACGGTGCTCGGTTTTCTCACCGCGGCCGGCACCGTTCTCCTGGGGATCGCGGTTTACCGGCTGGTGCCGGTGATGCGTGAGATCGCCGAAGAGCTCGCCCCGCGGCTGGTGGACGGCGCGTCGAGGCGCGACCTGCTGCTCGTCTCGCTGTTCTCCGGTGTGGGGGAGGAGGCGCTCTTCCGGGGCGCGGTGCAGCCGGAGTTCGGCATCGTGGCGGCCTCCATCGTTTTCGGGCTGGTCCACGTGGGCCCCGACCGGCGTTACCTGGCGTGGACGGTGTGGGCCCTCCTCGCCGGCTTCCTGTTCGGCGCCCTGTACATCGTGACCGGCGGCCTGCTCGCGCCCGTGATCGCGCACGTCACGCATAACGCCGCGACCTTCCTGATCTGGAAACGCTCCCGGCGAGACCGGTTCGGCGCGAAGATCCCGTGACCAGTCCGCCGGACGGCCTGCCGGATACCGCTTCCTCGAAAGAGGTAGTGAGACGATGGCCGGTCTTCGTGCTCGCCGGACTCGGGGTGCTGGCGCTGGCGCTCCTGGTGGTGAGCCTCTCGCGGTCGTGGGGTTTCTCGCAGGGAGAGGAGTTGAACGGGGACGTCCTGGAAGGCATCGTGGTCAGCGCCGAGGACGGTCCCTATCTTCCCCTTGACGTGGAGCGTTTCGGCCGGAGGCCAGAGGCGGTCTACGTGTACGTCGTCATGCGGCGGATGCCGCCAGGCGGGCGTCTCGAAGTCCGGGTCGAGCGGGAGAACGTTGTTTCCGTGCTCTCGCGGCTCATCTCAGGCGGAGAAGAGGCGGTCGTGCTGGAGCGGCTGGGCGTCGGGCCGGGGCCGGGGCAGGATCTCGACGTGGTCAGGTTCGCGCTTCGCGAGCGGTCGGGAGAGACCGTGCCGCCGGGCAACTACACGGTCAGCGTATACCGGGAGTCCGGCGGCGCGGGGACGGAGGAGCCGATGGGGCGGAAATTTTTCGTGGTGCGGGGCTAGTTACCGCAACGAGCCCTGGTGGTCGGCGGGTTTTTATATACAATGGATTGCGCTCAAGGTCGCGGCGGGAGCCGCGGGTTTCTCTGGGAGGGAGAACGGGTGTTGCGAGCAGGAAACATTGTACTGAACATCTTGAGCCTGGCCCTGATCGGGGTTGGCATGATCCTCATCGGCACCTTCTTCTTCCCCTCCGCCTTCCTGGATTCCGGCTCCGAGAACCAGGCTTCCGGCGCCGAGCGGGGAGAGTTCAACGTGCCGGTTCTCACCGAGAGCACCATGCCGGAGGAGTCGGTCGAGGAGAAGGAACCGGAGAGCGCCGGAAAAGTACCCGAAGAATCCGCCGAGAAGAAGCCAGCATACTCGCCGAAGGACAAGACTCTGTCCCTCACCGTCCCTGGCATGTCCCGGATCAGGGGCGACGAGATCCCCACCGGAGAGGGTACGGAGGAGAGGCTGTTCAGGAACTACGCCGCCGTCCACCTCGAAGGCACGGGCTATCCCTGGCAGAAGGGGTCCAACGTGTACATCGCCGGCCACCGGCTCGGCTACCCTGGCACGGAGAGCTTCCTGACCTTCGCCGACCTGAACAGGCTGGAGAACGGTGATAGGATTCGGGTCCGCGACGCCAACGGGAGACGTTACGTCTACAAGGTTTTCAAGGAGTTCGTTGTAGGCCCCACGGAAGTCTACGTCACGGCGCCGGTGGAGGGTAAGAGCGTGCTCACTTTGCAGACCTGCACGCTCCCGGACTACTCCGAACGCCTGATCGTCCAGGCCGAGCGGGTAGCCTAGTTGGCGAGGATCGAATTGAGGGAGGGGGTGTCGTAGCGTGCTGCGCGTGCCGGTAAAGAAGCCCGAGCGGGGGACTCCCGAGCGGCCCGCCCCCAAGAAGCGGGAGCCGACCCCAGCCATCACCAAGGGCAACATGCAGATCCGGGTCGTCACCTTCGCCGTCCTGGTGGCCGTGCTTTTCGCGTTGCTAGCAGGACGGCTGTGGCAGCTTCAAGTCCTCACCGGCGAGGACTACACGGAGACCGCCCAGCAGACCTACACCCGCGAGATCAAGATTCCCGCCCAGCGCGGCGTGGTCTACGACCGCGATGGCGAGGTGCTCGCGAACAACGTGCCTGGCCTGAACGTCACCATCGTGCCGGATGAGGTCTACAACTCGGAGCATCCCGAAGAATCCCGCGAGAAGGTGGCGCAGCTCGCGGAGATCCTGGAGGCGGACAAGAAGGCCGTGCTGGGCCGGTACGACGCTGCCCTCGACGAGGACTCGTACGACCCGTACAGCCCGATCCTGATCAAGGAGAACGCCGGCTTCGAGGCGGTGACCTACATCAGCGAGCGCACCGACGAGTTCCCCGGGCTGGCAGTCAACGACGACTGGGTACGAAACTACCCGGAGGGCAGGGTGGCCTCCCACGTGCTCGGATACACCGGCGCGATCACGCTGGAAGAGCTGAAGCTGGAGGGCTACGAGGATCTCGCCAACGACGCGGTCGTCGGCAAGAGCGGCGTCGAGCTGTCCTACGAGGGCGTGCTGCGGGGACGGGCCGGGAGTCGGGAATACACCGTGGACCCCCTGGGCCGCGTGGTGACTCTCCGCCGCGCCGACGGGACCCGAGCCGACGGCGAGCGTGAGACTTCCCCGATGCTTGGGGCGCCTGAGCGCATAACAGACCCCGAGCCGGGCAAGAACCTCAAGCTCACCGTGGACCTGGACCTCCAGAAGACCGCCGAGCGCGAGCTGAAGCTGGCGCTGGAGCGTGCCCGCGCCGAAGGGTACGAGGCTTCTGGCGGCGCTGTCGTGGCGATGGACCCTCGCAACGGCGAGATCCTGGCGATGTCCAGCCAGCCCGAGTTCGACCCGCAACTCTTCGTCGGCGGTATCTCCGGCGCCGAGGAGATCGAGACCTTCGACTACCAGAACTCCAAGAAAGCCGGCTACCCGTTCTCCAACCGCGCCATAACCGCGGGCCAGCCCGCCGCCTCGACCTTCAAGGTCTTCACCGGCATAGCGGGCCTCGCCGCAGGCGTCATAAGCCCGTACACCACGGTCACGGACACCGCCATCATGGATGATGCGGGGTGCTGGCGGCCAGCTGGCTCCTATGGAGGTTGCTGGAGTAGCTGGCGGCAGAACAGCCCCAACTACAAGTACCTCGGGGACCACGGCACCCAGAACTTCGCCGAAGCCATCAAGGACTCCAACGACATATTCTTCTACCAGGTGGCGGATTGGATCTGGAACCAGACGGAGGACCAGAACTGGTTGCCCAGGTTCTACGAAGAGAAGTTCGGCTTCGGCCAACTGACCGGCACGGACCTGCCCGGAGAGACGGCCGGCCGGGTGCCCACGAAGGCCGGGGAAGCGGAGTTGATGATGGCGCTTCAGGGCGCCGTGGAAGAGGGACACTGGACCGTCGGTGACTGGGTCAACCTCTCCATCGGGCAGGGTGACCTGCTCGTCTCTCCCGTCCAGATCGCGCGCGGCTACGCCGCCATCCAGAACGGCGGCACCCTCGTCACACCTCACGTGGGCAAGGAGATCAGCTACCAGGGAGAGGTGGAGAAGGAGATCTCACCCCAGACGGAGGAGGTCGGCGTAGACCCGAGCTTCTACGACACGACCATCGAAGGCATGAGGGGCGTCACGGAGCGCAAGGGGACCGCCTACAGCGTCTTCGAGAGCTCCGAGCTGGACGTGGCCGGCAAGAGCGGCACCGGCGAGACGGGCGGAGACTTCGTGAACTGGTTCGTCGGCTGGGCCGAGTACCAGGAAGACCCCCTGGTGGTTGTCGCAATGGTCGAGAACGGCGGCGTGTTCGAGACGGGCTCCGAAATGACCTCCGGCCCGGTCGTGCGCCACATTCTCGAAGCCCATCACGGCGTCCAGCAGTCCCCGGAAGACCCGTACGCGACGGACCCGGAGGCTATCGAGGCGCGCGAGAGGAGCGTCCGAGACGACGAAAAGCCGCAGGCCGGGACCGCTGCCGAGGCCCGTGCCGAGGCCCGCGCCAGGCCACGGACGCGGTAAGCGTGTTCCTGTCGCTGCCGAGCCCGCCGTCGCCGGTGATCTTCGAGCTCGGGCCGCTCGTCTTCCGTTACTACAGCCTCTCCATCGTGCTCGGCATTGCTGCGGGAACCTGGATCACGGCTCGCGAACTGGCGAGGAAGGGCTACGAGTCGGAGCTTGCCCTGGACTCGCTGATCTTCATAATCATCCCGGGCTTCATCGGGGCGCGGGCCTACCATCTGGCGACCGACTGGGATCTCTACGCGGAAGACCCATTCCCCGCCGTATTCGCGGTCTGGAACGGGGGGCTCGGGATCTACGGCGCCGTGGTCGGTGGCTTCATCGGGCTCCTGGTCTTCAGCCGCTTCCGGGGCGTGAGCCCGTTTGCCTTCGCCGACGCCGCCGCGCCGGGCCTCGCCATCGGCCAGGCCATCGGCCGTTGGGGTAACTACTTCAACCAGGAGCTATTCGGCCGCCCGACAGACCTGCCGTGGGCCATCCGCATCGCCCCCGAAAACCGCCCCACGGGCTTCGCCGACGCCGAAGCCTTCCACCCTGCGTTCTTCTACGAGTCGGTCTGGAACCTGCTCGTCGCCCTCACCCTCCTGTGGGTCGCCCGGCGCTTCGCGGGACGGCTGAAGAACGGGGACGTGTTCCTGCTGTACGTGAGCCTCTACTCCGTGGGCCGCTTCTTCGTCGAGGCCCTGCGCGTGGACCCGGCTTTCATCATCGGCTCCTCCATCCGCGGCAACCTCTTCGTGAGCAGCGTCCTGGCTCTGGGCTTCGCCATGATCCTGCTCCTCAGGCACTCCGGTACCCGCAAACGCCCCTCCGCCCGCTAGACTTTCACCCGCGGACTTTCCTTGACGATCCTCACTTCCCCTGCTATCACTCTGTATGTAGTTGAAAAATTTTTTCATTTAGTGGGGTAGCTTGGCGGGGTTGGAAGCGGTGGTCGGGAAGTTGCGGGGGCGAGGGTACAAGGCCACGCCGCAGCGGCTGGCGGTGTTGGAGGCGCTGGCGGCGGAGCAGCACCAGAGCCTGGAGGAGTTAAGGGGGCGGTGTCCCGGAGTGGGGCTGGTGACGATGTACCGGACGCTGGACCTTTTGTCCGAGATCAAGGTGGTAAGGAGGCTGGACCTCGGGGATGGGCCACGCTACGAGCTGGCGGAGGACCATCACCACCACATGATCTGTGAGTCCTGCGGCGACATCTCCGAGTTCGAGGAGTGCCCCGTTGACACCCGTTCGCTGACGGACCTGGGCTTCGAGGTCAACGCCCACAGCCTGGAGATCTACGGGCGCTGCGCCGATTGCGTGGGAGGTGAGCGGCGGTGACAGCTCTCGTGATATCCGCGCTGGCCGCCGCGGGATTCTCGCTCGCGAGCCTGCTGGCGTTGTTCGGCAGGGAGTTGGGGGCGCGGGGCAGGGCGTACGCAACGGCTGCGGCGGCCGGGATACTGCTCTCCCTGGCGTTCGCTGATCTCTTTCCTGAAGGCCTGGAGATCTCGGCTGAGCCCGCGATATCCGGGTTCGTGGGGGGCTTCGTGCTCCTGTTCCTGACAGAGTCGCTGTTTCGCGTACACACGCACCACTCGACCGAGGAGCCGATGCACAAGCACGCGCTCGGCCCGTTCATCCTGGGGCTGGCCATCCACAACTTCGCCGACGGCTTCGTCCTTGGGGTTGGGGCCAGGCCGGAAGCGGTAACGTCCTGGATCGTCGGGCTGGGCGTCCTCGTGCATCAGGTCCCGGTCGGGATCTCGCTGGCCGCCGTCCTCGCCGCCGCGCACGCGACCGGCGCGCGGATAGCGTGGACGACGGTGGCCCTGGGGCTCGCCATACCTGTCGCGGCGGGCCTCACGATCATGCTGCCCGCGCCGGGCGCCGGCACGCTCGGCCTGCTGACCGGAGCGGCCGGTGGCGTGCTGGCCTACGTGGGGGCGGCGCACCTTTTGCCGGAGACCCGGGCCGAGTACCTCGGCAGGACCACGGGCGTGATCTTCGCCGCCGCGTTCGTGGTGACCACCATCGGCCTCATGACGATCCTGGGTGACTGAGGGCGATCCAAACCCGCAAAAGACTCGGAAAGGAGCAAGAATTGGATGGAGCAAGGCGGTACGCTGTTGCGGTGATCGGCGGAGGAACGGCTGGATTGAGCGCCGCGCTGATCCTGGGCCGTTCCAGGAGGCGGGTGCTCGTGCTGGACGGCGGCGAGCCGCGCAACGCTCCCTCTTCCAGCGTCCACGGTTTCTTTACCCGGGACGGCGTAGGTCCCGGGGAGTTGCTGGAGATCGGGCGCGAGCAACTCGAGCCTTACGATAGCGTTGAGTACCGGGCCGTGGGGGCCACGGAGGTCTCCGGCTTGGACGGCTCCTTCGCAGTGACGCTGGAAGACGGGGACGAAGTGACGGCGCGGAAGCTTTTGCTCGCCACGGGCGTCGTGGACGAGCTACCCGAGAGGCCGGGGTTTCGGAAGCTCTGGGGACGCAGTGTCTACCACTGTCCATACTGCCACGGCTGGGAGGTCCGCGACAGACCGCTCGCTGTCTTGAATTCTGGTAAGGGCGCGGTTGAATACTCGCTCCTGATCCGCAACTGGAGCCGCGACCTCGTTCTGCTCACCGACGGCCCCGCGGAGCTGGAGGAAGCAGACCTGCGGAAGCTCCACGCCCTCGGCATGCCGGTGAACGAGAAGCCTGTTGCGCGTCTGGAGGGCAGGGAGGGCGGTTCGGAGGGCCTCTCCAGGGTCACCTTCGAGGACGGCTCTTTCCTGGAGCGTGAGGGGCTCTTCTACGGGCCGCCCCAGCGCCAGCGTTCGGAGCTTGCGGAATCTCTGGGATGCAAGGTCGTCGAGGCCGGTCCGGCGTGGGTGGTCGAAGCAGACGCGCTGACGAACGAGACCACCGTGCCTGGAGTCTATGTTGGGGGCGACGCGGTCGGCCCGCTCCAGTCGGTTGTCATGGCCGCCACCTCCGGCGCCAGCGCCGCCGCCTTCCTCAACAAAGCGCTCTGCGACGAGGATGCCGCGGCTGAGGCGTCGTCCATCGCCTCGCGTCCGAACCAGTCGTAGAATTCCAATCGGGCACCGGGAAAGTCCTCAGGCAAGATAGATGTACCAGACGGCCAGCAGAGCCGCTTCCAAGGCGAAAAGGATCGCGATGGGCGTCGCGGCCCGGAGTTTCTTCTGCGAATAAACCGTCGGGGCGGCAAGCCACCCAAAGGCCGCACCCCCCACAAGGCCGCCGATATGCGCGGTGTTGCTGATGTTGGGGATCGAAGCTCCGATGAACAGGTTGACGGCGAGCAGGATGAGGAGTTGCCGGATCACGGGGTTCTGCCAGGAGAAACTCCCGCGCCGGACGGCGTAGCCGAGGACGCCGCCGAGGATGCCGAAGATCGCGCCTGATGCCCCAACCGCTGGCTCGTCAAACGCTCCGAAGTACAGGTAGGCTAGCCCGCCGGAGAGGCCGCTCAGGGCGTACATGGCCAGGAACCTTCCCCGTCCGAACGTCGCTTCCGCAAAATAGCCGAGGAAGTACAGCGAGATCATGTTGAGCGCCAGGTGCGTGAGCCCCGAGTGCAGGAACATGCTCGTGAGCAGCCGCCAGACCTGCCCTTCGGCCACGAGCTCCGGTACCAGCGAACCCCCGATAAGTATTTCGGGCGGCTGCGCCACGAGGGCCACGGTCCACGGGATGCCCGAGGCCACGGCCAGCGCCATCACACCGGCGTAGACCAGCACGCAGGCCAGGATCAGGGAGAACGTTACCGGAAGGCGCGCGATGTCTCGCAACGAATACGGATGGGTCGACGGCCGAGGCTACTCTAGCGGCGCTTGATCTCGCGGGCGGCGTCGCCGACCTGGACTTTGGAGAGGTCTTGCAACGGTCCGCCGAACATACTTTCGAGATCTTCATCATCGGCGCTGCCTGAGGGGTTCGTGCCGAAGCCCTGGATGTGGACGTTGCCTTCGCCGAACATCTGCCCGAACATGCGCTGCAGGTTCTCCTGCATGTCGCCGAGGTCGAGCGCCCCGGCTTGCGGGCCGGCGTTCAGCAAGCGGGCGACGGCCAGCCGGTCCTTCACTTCGGTCACCTCCGCGCGGGCTTTCACGTCCTCGACGGTGCCCAGGGTCTCGCCCGTGTCCGGGTCCCAGACCTCCTCGCCCTCGGGGGCGAATATCTCGAAGAGCATCCCCTGGCGGACACCCTGGGCGCGGCCCCGGTTTATGACGACTTCGTTGTTGCCGAGAATCTTGGCGATCTTACCTTCGAGAGCCATGCGGTGAGATACCTCCGTATCGTAGAAGATCAGCTTGTCAGTCTGTCAGCTTTCTTAGATTATATCCTTCACAACGTTTCCGGCATCCGGCGGCTACAATCCGTGGCATGCGGGATAGAACAAACAGGATCGGACGCCACCTGCCGACCTCCGGGGGGCTGAAGAACACGCTCGCGGCTATCGAGAAACTGGGTTGCGAGACGGTGCAGGTCTTCGTCTCCAACCCGCAGGGGTGGGCTGACCCGACGCCGCGGGCGGACGCGGAAGTGTTTGCCTGCGGGACCAGGGAGGCCGGCATCCGGCCCGTGGTAGTACACGCGAAGTACCTGATCAACCTGGCGTCACCGGACGCCGGGCACCGAGAACGCTCCGCCCGGACCCTGGCCCGCGAGCTGGTGGCGGCTGGCGCTATCGGGGCGCACCTGGTCGTCGTGCATTCCGGGAGCCACGGCGGCGACGGGGACGAGACGGGGATGCGCCGGCTCGTCGAGGGCCTGGACCGCGCCCGCGAGCTGGCGGTGGGCTACGCGGGGTCATCAGGCCGGGTGGCTGAGCCTGTGATCGAGAACTCCGTCGGCGCCGGGACCCAACTCTGCTCGGCGTTCGATTCCCTGGCGGAAGCCACGCGCCGCGCCGGGGTGCGAACGTGCGTGGACACGGCCCACGCCCACGCCGCAGGCTACGACCTCTCGACGCCGGAGGCCGCAGGGGCGGTCGGCGAGGAGCTTCGGACCGCGGTGGGAGACTCCGTCGCCCTGATCCACCTGAACGACGCCAGGAACGGTATGGGGAGCCATCGGGACGGGCACCGCAGGATCGGGGAGGGGCAGGTGCCGCAGGAGTCGTGGCCCGGATTTTTCGCGGCGCTGGCGGGTGTTCCGGTGGTGATGGAGACGCCCTACGGGACGCCGGAAGTGGACGCGGATCAGGTGCGGCTGGTCAAGGAACTGGCGGGCGGGTTGCCTCTGACGCCGAATGGGGTATAGAATCTCAGCTATGAAGACTGTGGATATCCGCCCGCAGGGGCGCACCGGGGACCTCCTTTCGACCATCGGCGGTACGCTGCGGGCGGAGAGGAACGAGCGGGAACTCACCCTCAAACAGGTCGCGGAGGGCGCGCACGTCTCAGTCTCATACCTCGCGGAGATAGAGCGTGGCGAGAAGGATCCTTCCTCGAAGGTCCTGGAGAGCATCGCCGGCGGCCTCGGCATAGAGGTGAGCGAGCTCCTCGTCCGCATCGCCTTCGCTCTGGAGCCAGCGCCGGTCGTCCCGGTCGCCGACTCCCTGGCTGCCTAGAGCAGCGCCCGTCCCGGGTTTGCGCTTCGCCCTCAGTCCCATCACCGAACCCGAAGCGCGCGAGATCTCCCGCTGGCGCTACGAAGAGCCGTACTCAATGTACGACGGCGAACCGTCATCCGTGCCTTCGCTCCTCGACGAACGGTTCGCCTACCACTCCGTCCGCGACGAGCGCGGCGAGCTTGCCGGCTACTTCTGCTTCGGGGAAGACGCTCAGGTGCCGGAGGGACGCCGGCTCGGCCTCTACGACGAGACGGCGCTGGATCTCGGGCTCGGCATGAGGCCTGGCCTGACCGGAAGAGGGATCGGGCTTTCGTTTGTGGAAGCCGGGCTACGCTTTGCTGCGGAACGCTACGCTCCGGCTGCCCTCCGGCTGACCGTTGCCGTTTTCAACGAGAGGGCCATCCGCGTTTACACGAATGCCGGGTTTGAGTCCATGACAACCTTCGGAGGAAGTATGGTTTCCGGTGGCCGGGAGTGGCTGCTGATGTTGCGCCGTCCGGATCAGAAACCGAAGAAGTAGGCCAGCAGGAGCCCGAGGGTGTTGTATCCCGCATGGGCGGTGAAGCTGGCCGTGGTGTTGATGTGGCGGCGGAGCAGGCCGAGGCCGATGGAGAGCATGAAGATATAGCCGAGCAGCAGCGACGGACCGTACTGGATGTGCATGGAGGCGAAGAGGATGGAGGTGAGCGGGATGCCGAGCACCGGCTGCACCGCCCCCCGAAAGAGCGTCTCTTCCCCGAGGGCCGCGCCGACCCCGATCATGAGCGCGAACGAGACGGCCGCAACCGGGGCGAGACCTTTCGGGTTGAAGAGGCTGTCCGAAAGCTCCCCGACGGTGCGATAGAGGTCAGGCTGCACGGCGGCGAACAGGGCGTCTGCGGCCACCGACAGCCCGAACGCCCCGGCGACGAACAGCACCACGACTCCGATTTGCTTTGCGGAAATAGGATCGTAGCCGAGGCGGTCGAGGGTCTCCCGGAATCCCCGGCGAACCCCGACGCCGACGCCCGCCAGGGCCACCGCCACGAACGGTAGCTGGCTGACCAGCACGGCGGTCGGGGAGATCCTGCCGCTAGGGAACAGTTGGCTCACGTCCGGCTCCTGGGTGAAGATCAGAAAGCTCACCGCGTTGTTCGCCAGCACCACCACCAGCAGCCACAGCGCGAAGAACACCGGTGGGTCGGCCCAGAAACCGTGCTTCAATCGCCCGCCCATGATCCGTCGCAAAGGCGGCACGCACAATGCGACTCCGGCTATCCCCACCAGGATGGCCGCCACGCCCGCCGCTACGAAAGCCAGGCGGTCCCCGGGCGGGACCGTATCACCCGCCGCCGTGAGAACCAGCCCCAGACCCGTGAAGGCGCCAACGCCTCCGATGAGCAGCGAGAGGACGAGCAGGCCGGTGAGGAGTGTGATCTCCGCTCCCCGGCTCTCGCGGGCCCACTGCGCGAGCAGCGCCAGCCCCCCGACGAACAGGGTCGCGATCAAAGTCAAGATGGCTACACCCAAGAAGAACCTTTCCAGGGGCTGAACGCCCGCCGAAAGGTTAGCACAAAGATTAACCGGCCCGCGCGAAATCCGCGGACCGGCTACGTCTCCTGGGCCGAAGGGGGAAGCCCATTGATCCAAACTCTAGCCACCGCCAGTTACATCCGGGCTACTCCCCGATAACAGTTCGATAACAGTTCGGGTACCCGCGCGCCCCGAAGAAGGCCGCAAATCGGGAAAAATCCGGTCAGCGAGGATAAGCAAACGCCCGGCAACCGGAGTCCAAATCCTGCTTCACGGGTCCCGGTTCTCCCCACGTTCCAGCCCCTGGATGATAGGGCCGAGCTCGCGGTCGCGGGCCGCCTCGTACTCTTCCAGGCTTCCCGCCTCTCTGGCGATGTTCGCCATTCGCCCGGTCAGGCCGGGGCCGCCACGGGCGGCGAGTATGCGCCAGCCCAGCAGACGGTACGCCCGTTCCAATTCCGGGGTTCCTCGCCCGGATTCGAGCCGATCTTCGATGGCGGCGTGGAGCGCCTCGGCTTCTACGGGGGAGAGCGTCAGGTCAACCGGACGTTCGTCTTCAGGCAAGGACTAGCGGGCTTTCTCGACGTAAATGCGGTCCTGGGTGATGATGACCTGGAGGTCTTGCGGGTCTCCGCCCAGGTAGGAGCGCCATTCCCGGTCGAAGACATCGGAGTCGTGGGCGTCGGTCTTGAGGACCATGCCATCGGCGGTCACGTCGAGGACGGCCGGGTGCTCGGAGAGCTGTCCGCGGCGCACGGGGTCCCGGCGGTAGATGGAGTTGCGCGACCGGAAGCTCTGGACGCTGGACGAAGTGGTGTTGAGCTCCTGGGCGATCCAGGAGTCCCCCCGGCCCTCATCCACCCAGCGCCGGATCTTCGCGGCGTGCGGTTTTAACGCTACTCTCCTGTTTCCCACGAGCCCTTCTCCTCCAACCGCCCTGAATTCTAGTCTATATGTACCACTTTTGGTTACCCGACGCCACATACCTGTTGTGAGCCTTGTTCGGAAGTTTATTGGAGACGCGCACGGAGGACACCGGTGTTTTGTGACCTTTTCAGGCCACGACGCAGGCCGCCATCCACAGGACGAGGAGCCCGCGGGCGCTCCAGAGGGCGGTGCGGATCCAGTTCGACAGGACGAGAGAACGGTGGGCTGAGGCGTCGAAGCCGAACCCGAGATCCCGGTGTCGCGGCGCCTGAAGGAGTGCGGTGGAGATCCACACGCCGGCGAGCAGGAGGAGCCCTGCCCACGCCGCGCCCGCCGGGATGGCCTCAGGCTGGGCGATGACGAGCAGTACTGTCGTTGCAGCCTCGATGAGCATCGGCGGCCCGACAACGAAGCCCGTGAGGCGAGAGTGGGCCCCGGAGTAAGCGGAGAAACCTCCCGTGCCCACGCTTCCGAAGAGGGGGTAGTGGACGATCTGGACGAACCAGATGATGCCGACCATCACCAGCGTCGCCGCGAGGTTGATGAGGAGCAGAACTTCCACGGGGCGCCTATCCGGCGCGGTCGAGGAGCCGGTCGGCTGCGGCGAGCCCCGAGAGTGCCGCGCCCTCGACCTTCGCGGGACCGAAGGCGTCGCCGGCGAAGAGGAGCGGCGGGTCCTCGCTCGCCACGAGGCAGGTATCCGGATGAGAGCTCGTGACCCAACTGTAGCGCCAGCGGGCAACAGAGGTCTCCAGCACGCACGCGCCGAGACCACCGAGTTTCACTTCGGCGAATGAGAGAAGAGCATCGGAGATGTCGGCGTCGGGGTCTTGGTAGTGTTCGCGGCTCCACTGTGGGCCGGCGTGGATGGTAATGCCGGGAGCCTCGGAGATGCCCTTGCGCTGGTTGTCCCCGATCCAATCCACGGGCTCGCCCCTTATCTGCATCCCGCCCGGCTCCGGCACCGCGCTCGGGCCGTCGAGCAGCGCCATCAACGCGATGCACGGGTCGTAGGAGATCCTCTCCAAACGGGTCCGGGCTTCTTCCGGCAGCGCGAAGTCCCCTGACTCCACGAGCGCCAGCGACTGCGGGACCGGGGCGGTGAGGAGTAGCGCCGCGCCGGACGCCGCCGTTCCCGATTCGCAGACGACCTCCCAGCCACCGTCGCGGGCACGAACCTCCACGGCCCGCTCGCCGGTCCTCACGTCGAGGTTGCGGGCGAGATGCTTGGGGACGCTCGTCATGCCGTCCGCGCCTCGGTAGCGGGGATGGCCGTCCTCGTTGCGCTCGCCATCTACGCCGGCGAACCCGCGCGTCCACTCGCTGACGGCGCCCGCCTCCAGCCACTCCTCTACGAGGTTCCCGAAGCGTTCGCCCCGGACGGTGAAGAACTGGGCGCCGTGGTCGAAGGTACCATCGCCGACGCGGCGGGTCGCCATCCGGCCGCCGACGCCCCGGCCTTTGTCCAGCACGGTGACGCGCCATCCGGCGTTTTGTAGCTCGCGGGCGGCGAGCAGGCCCGAGATGCCGGCGCCGACCACCACGCACGAATCCATTTTCACGGCGTCCTCGCTAGCTGCTCTTGGCGCGGCGGGGGAGGGGGCGGAGGGTCGAGAGCCCGCCGTCCACGCCGAAGACCTGGCCTGTTACCCAGTTATGGGCCGGGTCGAGGAGGTAGGAGATCATGGGCGCCACGTCGTCCACTTCTCCGAGACGCCCGAGGGGATGGAGTTCCTCCGACGCCTGTCGGGCGGCGTCGCTACGGGTCACGCCCTCCGTCATGGACGTCTGGACGAGACCGGGCGCGACCACGTTGACCCGGAGACCGCGAGGGAGGTAGGTGGCGGCGGCGGACATGGCGAGCCCCGTGACGGCGGCTTTGGCGGCGGAGATGGCCTCGTGATTGGCTAGCCCCACCCTGGCCGCCACCGAGGACATGAGCACCACGGAGCCGCCGTCCGGCATGTGTTCGGCGGCTGCCCTTATGGTGCCGAATGCCGTGCCCAGGTTGAGCGCGAGCGTCTCCTGAAGCTCTTCGTCCGTCGTGCGATGGGCCGGCTTCATCATGAAGGACCCCACGCAGTTCGCTGCGCCGTCTACGCGCCCGAACCTTTCCACGGCTTCCCCGAAGATCCGGCCCACCTCCTCGCTCTTCGTGGCGTCGAGGGGGACGGCGTGGGCGTCCAACTCGGCTGCGAGCGACCTCAGCCGCTCCCCGTCGCGGGCGCCGATGGTGAGCTTCGCGCCGCCTTTCGCGAGGCTGCGGCACAGCCGGGAGCCGATGCCGCCGGTCGCGCCTAGCACCACGTAGACCGGGCTTCCGTTATCCAATGGGACTTCCCTTCCGCTTCTCGTGTAGTTCCGCCGCCGTCATTATGGACCGGGGGTGGATGTCTACTGTGTGTGAGATCTCGCGCGCGTACCCTCCCGCCATCGTCACGGCGACCGGGATGCCGCGCTCCCGGCATGCCCCGAGCACCATCCGATCCCTCTCGGCGAGCGCCTCCTTGCTCACCGAGAGCCTCCCCAGCCGGTCCCCCTCGAAAAGGTCAGCGCCCGCCAGGTAGATCGCGAGTTCCGCATCCGCCTCGTGGAATGTTCGCTCCAATCCTGTCTCCAGGGCGTCGAGAAATTCTGCGTCGTCCGCGCCGTCAGGGAGCGGAACGTCGAGGTCGCTCTCCTCCTTGTTGAACGGGAAGTTCTTGGCGCCGTGGATGGAGAAGGTGAAAACGGAAGGGTCGCCGCGCAGGATCGCCGCAGTCCCGTTTCCCTGATGAACGTCGGTGTCTATCACGACGACCTTCTCGACGAGCCCCTGTGCCCGCATCGCGCGGGCGGCGATGGCGCTGTCATTGAAGACGCAGAATCCCTCCCCCCGATCCACGAAGGCGTGGTGGGTGCCGCCGGCGAGGTTGGCGGCGAAGCCCTCTTCCAGGGCGGCGAGGCACGCCCCGACCGTTCCGCCCGAAGCTCGCCGGGATCGCTCGACCATCCGCTCCGACCACGGGAAGCCTATGCGCCGGACCTCTTTGCGGTCCAGCGTGCCGTCCACGACGCGCCGAAGGTAACCGGCGTCGTGGGCCCGCAGGATCTCCTCGTCCGTCACGGCGCGTGGGACCCGAAGCTCACCGTCACCTGCGATGCCGGACGCCGCGACCCGCTCCCGGAGCATCGAGTACTTGACCATCGGAAACTTGTGGCCTTCCGGCAGGGGCAGGACGAACTGGTCGCTGTAGAAGACCTTCATCCGGCCGGGAGTCCGCGCCAATGAGCCGGTAACTTTACGCGCCTGCTAACTTTCAAAGGGATCAAGCGTCCCTTCGACACCGGCATTAGCCGCATTGCTTCGCCAGGATCAGAACCTTGCAGACGGTACGCCAGTTCCGGCCGGTCGCCGGAACGCCGAGCAGCTTTTCGGCGTTCGCGGCGAGCCTGGATCTCCCTACGCCGTCTGGCGCGTGCAGATAGAAAACACGGTCCTTGAGAAGGAACCGTTCGCGATCCCCCTTGATGCTTTCGAGAGCATCCAGATCCGGGTTCTTCGGCGCCGAGGCCAGAAAAAGTAGGTGAAGGGTCTTGGGTTCGGATTCCGCTTCCGGGAACGGGTTGGATCCAACCGCTTCTTCCATCTCCTCTAACCTCAGCAGGAGCACTTGAGGTTGGAAACCATGACGCTTCCTGATCTCGGCACCAATCGTGTTCGAGAGCAACGAAGTATCCGTTTCCTCACTTTGGAAAACCGCGTTACCGCTCTGAATGTAGGTCCTGACGTTCCGCGCCCCGATACCTTCGAGTATGGTTACGAGATCCTTCATCGGCAGAATGCTGCTCCCGCCGACGTTTATCCCCCTGAAGAGCGCAACATAAGTCTTCATCCGACCAATGTAGCTCATCCAGCCGCCGAACGGTGGAAGAGCTTTCGACGAAGCCACCATGAAATAGCATCTGGCTTTTCGGGGTAATGTGAACTCTATGAGCGAACCAGAACAGGAAAAGCTATTCGAGGCGACGGGTGGCAGCATCGAGCCACCTGAGCCAGGACTGTACCTGGGAACCTCCGGCTGGTCTTACGCTGATTGGGAGGGGACCGTCTACCCTGCGAACCTACCGGCGGGCTCCCGGCTCGCCGAGTACGTCAGGCACTATGCGACCGTGGAGATAGACTCGACTTTCTACGGCACGCCGCGCTGCTCGACCGTGGAGAAGTGGCGCGAGGTCGCGCCGGAAGGCTTCCTGTTCGCCGCCAAGTTTCCGCGGGAGATCACGCACGAAAGCGGCCTCGTGGACTGTGAGGAACCCGCCTGGGAGTTCGTCCGCACGATGGCCGCCCTGGGCGACCGGCTCGGACCTCTACTACTCCAGCTTCCGCCATCATTCGCCGTGGAGGGCATGGATGTGCTGGAGAGCTTCCTCTCGAAGCTCCCGGAGGGACCCCGCTACGCTGTGGAGGTCCGCCACCGGAGCTGGCTCGGATCCGACCTCCCGGCGATGCTGCGGGAGCATGAGGCGGCCCTCGTGCTCGTGGACTATCCCCGGATGCCCCGGATGGAGGAGGCGACCGCGGGCTTCTCGTACATCCGCTGGCTGGGGAACCGACAGGAATTCCCGTCCGGGCACACCGAAGCGAAGCGCGACCGAACCGACGATCTTCAGTGGTGGTCTGCGCTGGTGGACCGGTTCCTCGGAGAGGGCCGGGAGGTCTTCGCCTACGCCAACAACCACTACCAGAACCACTCCCCGACGACGCTGGCACGGTTCCTGGAGATCCGGGGCCACGGCTGATGCCGGTACCCGTGATCTTTAGCACCGGCTCGCTGTATCCGTTTGGTCTCGACCGCGTCTACGCCTGGGCTGCCGAAGCGGGCTTCGACGGCGTGGAGATCATGATGGACGAACGCTGGGACACCCACCAGGACGCATATTTGCAGGAACTCGCGGAGAAGCACGGCATCCCCATCATGGCGTTGCACCCGCCGATCTACCGCGGAGCCTGGAGGCTCAGCCCGGAAGAGACGCTGGTGCGCGTCTCCAGACTTGCCAGACGGATGGAAGTTCCCGTGGTCGTGGCGCACCCGCCGCCGCCCGGACGACCGCTGGAACGATGGAAGGCGGGACCGCTGTGCGAGGCGCGCGAGCAGGGAGTGTCCGTCGCGGTGGAGAACATGCCCCGCAGCGGACCTCGCGGCGTCTTCAAAGTGCGCTCCCGGAGTTGTCACCTGCCGGAGCATCTCGTGGGAGCAGGCGATGTGACGCTGGATACCAGCCACGTCGGGGCGAGCAAGGTGGACCTCATGCGGGCGCACGCGGTCCTGGCGGACCAGCTCCGTCACGTCCACCTCTCGGACTCGAACCTCGAAGCGGGCCGGGACGAACACCGTCTTCCCGGCAAGGGCGGGCTCCCGCTCAAGCCGTTCCTGGCGGCGATAGGGAGGAGCGGTTATTCGGGGACCGTCAGCCTGGAGCTCAAGCCCTGGCCGCTGGGCACTCCGAACCCCGAGGTCATACTCGAGCGCATGCGCAGCGCGCTGCGGTTTACCCGCGAAGGGTTGGACGGACGATGATGGCGGCCGGACGCCACCTGGTGTCGGAGGGGGGACTCGAACCCCCACGTCCTTTAAAGGGACACTAGGCCCTCAACCTAGCGCGTCTACCAATTCCGCCACTCCGACAGAGAGCCGACTGAGTATACGAAACGCCCCCGCAAGGGTCAACGTCGAAGGGCTTCCCCCGCCCCGTATGCTAACTTTGCCGCGTGAGACGAAAATGGACACTCGCAGCGGTCTTCGCCGGGGCCGCGGGCGTCTTCGTCGCCTTTGCGCTCCGAAAAAAGAGGGCTCCTTCCGATTGGCTCGCCCCCGGGCGGGACTGGCCGGCGGGGTTCGCCCACAGGGGGGCTTCGGCCTGGGCGCCGGAGAACACCCTGGAGGCTTTTCGGGAAGCGGTCGAGGTGGGGGCACGGGGGCTGGAGTTCGACGTACACATGGCCCTCGACGGTGAGATCGTAGTCCTCCACGACCCTACTGCGGATCGCACTACGGACGGTTTGGGGCCGGTTGATGGGATGCCGCTTGCGGAACTTAAGGCCCTCGATGCCGGCTACCGCTTTACGTTGGATGGCGCTACCTATCCGTATCGTGGGAAAGGGGTTCGAATACCGATGCTGGCGGAGGTGTTCCGGGAGTTCCCGGAGGCTGTGGTGAACTTCGAGATCAAGGAGCGGAGGACCGGCATCGAGGAGGCGGTGCTGTGGGAGATCCGGAAGGCGAACGCCGGGGGGCGGGTGATGGTGGCCGCCGAGAAGTACGGGATCATCCGCCGGTTCAGGAAGGTTTCGAGGCGCGAGATCCCCACGGCGGCTTCGAGGATCGAGATCGGGGTTTTCTACCTACTGAGCCGGCTGCGGTTGGAGTATTTGATGCGGACTCCCTACGATGCCTTGCAGGTCCCCATCCGCCACCGGGAGTTGGAGTTCGCCACGCGGCGCTTTCTGGACGCGGCTCACGCGCGGGGCGTTCGGGTGGACGTGTGGACCGTGGATGACCCGGCGGAGATGCGGCGTCTGCTGGATCTCGGCGCGGACGGCATCATGACCAACCGCCCGGATCTCCTGTCGCGGGTGCTGGAGGAGCGCCGGAGTGGGGATCAGGCGACGGCCACGAGCGCCGCCGAGACCAGGCCGAACAGCGTGTAGCCTGACCCGAAGAGCAGGAAATGCCTGGGGTCCCGCTGGGTGGGCGCGAGGTAGCGCAGCACGTATCGCTCGAACGGGAACAGGCGCACCGTCTTCCTTAACAGCGCGTTGTACTCCCGGTAGAAAACCATCATGTGTAGCCCGCCCGCTGCGGTAATCCCGCAGAAGGGCACAGCCCAGAGCTTGGACGGGTAGAGGCTCAGAACGGGCGGTGTGGCGACGACCAGCGCGAGCCAGATCGCCTGTATGCTCAGGTATGTGAACCAGGCCGTCTTGATGCGGTATCGGTGCGCCATCCTGGGAGGAAGATTCTACCCGGAGCCGGGACGCAGGACACGGGCAGCCATCCACCGGGTGTGCCTGTAAACTGATCCCACGGAACGAGAAGACGGGAGACCCATGATCCAGGATTCCATAATCGCAGACCCTTCGCTGGCAGCCGAGGGACACCGGAGGATAGACTGGGCGGCGCAGCACTGCCCCGTACTGAACACCATCGCCCGCGAGCAACTCTCTGACGGCTCTCTCCAGGGCCGTAAAGTCTCGGTCACCGTCCACCTGGAGGCGAAGACCGCCTATCTGGCCGTGCTATTGCACGAGGCCGGGGCCGAAGTCACGGTGACGGGCAGCAACCCGCTCTCCACCCAGGACTCGGTGTCCGCGGCGCTGGTGGAGCGCGGCATCCGCGTGTTCGCCACCCACGACCCGAGCGAGGAGGACTTCGAGCGGTACATCCACCTCTCCCTGCAGACGGAGCCAGACCTGCTTCTGGACGATGGGGCCGAGCTCGTCGGGAGGCTCATCACCGACCACCCCGACCTCATAGACCGCATCGAAGGCGCCACTGAGACCACGACGACCGGCATCCTCAAGGTGAAGGCGATGACCGGCGAGGGCGTTCTGCCTTTCCCGGTGCTCGGTATCAACGACGCCCGCATGAAGCATCTCTTCGACAACCGCTACGGCACGGGGCATTCTTCCATCGTCAGCCTGCTCGCCAACACCAACCTGTTCCTCTCCGGTCAGGTCGTGGTGGTGATGGGCTTCGGGTGGGTGAGCCGGGGCCTCGCCAAGTACGCCGCCGGCTTCGGGGCGCGGGTCGTCGTGTGCGAGCCGGACCCGGTGAAGCTCCTCGAAGCCCACGCCGAGGGCTACGAGGTGATGAACTCCGTCCAGGCTGCCGAGGTGGGCGATTTCTTCCTCACCGGCACCGGAAATTTGCGGGTGCTCAGGAGCGAGCACTTCGAGCGGATGAAGAGCGGAGCGGTCCTCGCCAACGCGGGCCACTACGACCACGAGTTCGACGTGGCGGCGTTGCGGGAGATGGCGGTCGCCGAGCGCGAGGTCCGTGAGAACGTGACCGAGTACGAGCTGGAGGACGGACGAAGGCTACACGTCATCGCCAGGGGCCGTCTGCTCAACTCCGGTGCTGGGGACGGGCATCCGGTCGAGATCATGGACCTCACCTTCGCCCTGCACGCGCTTGGCATCCACCACCTCGCGGGCCACGCTGGGGACTTCCCGCCCGGCATCCAGCCGCTTCCTCCGGATCTCGACGAGCAGGTCGCCCGCATCAAGCTGCATACGATGGGCGTCGAGCCCGAGACGCTCACCGAAGAGCAGATCCGGTACCAGCAGAGCTGGCGCTAGGCGTGGGAGATCCCGTGACAGCATTGGGGAAAGCGGCCTACGGGAAGATCGCCAGGCACCGGGAGCCAGCCTGGCGATGACCCGTACCCTAACCATCCGCTACACGGATTTCCGGGAGTGTCCCAACTGCCAAGGGCGCGGCGACGATGGGTCCGCGTGGCGCCCGGTGGAGTGCAAGCGGTGCAAGGGACGCGGGAAGCTAGTCACCGGCGTGGAAGTAGAGGACTCGGAGCAGGGACTCCTTCCCCGGTCGAGCTATGATTTCAACGCGCTGGGCGAAGTCTTCTTGCTGGACTTCGAGGGAGCCGAGGAGGTCGATGTCATCCGTCCCGAGGACCCCTGGGGTCCACGTGGGCCATCATCCTGAGGCCCTGGGCGAGGGCGGCGGCGATGCCGATCCCCAGGATGTCGTACGCGGCGCTGAAGGCGGTGTACGAAGGCCGTCCCACGTCGCCGAACTCCTCCTGGTAGCCGCCGGGATCTCCGACGGCGGCCCAGTCGAAGGCGAGCGGGAAGAGCGCCCAATCCACGAGCGTCGCCCCTGCCGCCATGGCGATGGCCGCCAGCACGCCCCACCATCCGCCCTGGAAGACCAGCACGCCGGCCAACCCCAGGTAGGCCACGAGATAGGTGATCAGTATGAGGGGCTCCCGCCCGGTGCCCTCGTAGGAGCTCTGAAACGCGAAAACGTTTGCCCCGAACCCGAAGATCGTGGCGGCAAAGGTGCATCCCAGGGTGAGAGCCAGCAGGGATTTCACGTCTTTACTCACGGAAGGATTATAGCGGACAGCACTTCAGCCGGGCAGCGTTTCGGCTTCTGCCTCGCAGGGTAGCGCGATTCTCGCTCGACGGGACAAGTCCCGCGTGGTGTAGCCGTCCTCGGCAGCTTCGTTCTCCGATCTTTCCGCTGACTAGCTGACCGGCTGACTGGCTGACCGGCTGACCAGCTTTCCCACCACCGCCCTCACGGCGAGGCGGTTCTTGAAGGGGATCACCTCTCCCTTCGCGGCTTCGGCGAGGGCTTCGGGGGATGCGCCGAGGTTCTCTGAGGCAGCGATCAGGACTCGGTGCCCCCGGCTCCGTGCCTCGCGCAACAGGGCGACGCGCTCAATGAGCTTGCGCTCGGACCAGAAACCCAGGATCTCCAGGTGGACTCTTTCTCCACCTTCGTTCTTGAAAGCGAAGTCAGGGACGAGGGCTGTCTTTTGTTCTGGGAACGGCAGCACGCCCGCACCGGCCTCCATCTCCCAGCCTCCTGTGTCCTTCGCCCGGTTCCACGCCCGGACGAACGCTTCCCGCACGTCGCCGTCGCGCTCGCGGAGCTCCTTCGGGCCTGCGTAGTGGCTGGCGAGTCCGGGAGACTCCGAATCGAGCTCCAGGGTGGCGTCGCGGCCCCGCCACTCCACGTCCGCCGAGAGCTTCCAGGGGGCGGTGAGGAGCAGGCCGGGGAGGAGTTTGGCGAGCTGGAGGCCGTACTTTCGGGTGCCCCCGAAGATGGAGAGCGGACCGTCGAGACGCAGGCGGTAGCCGCTCTTGAGGGGTTCGAGGTCGTAGATCAAACCCAAGAGCTTGACGTAGTGGAAGACGAGCCGGGCGTCCGCCGCCGCGCCGAGATCAACCACGAGCGACCGGGCAGAGTAGAGAACACCCTGCGCCTGGGCGACGTTGTAGCGGGTCACTAGTTCCTCCGGCGAGGGCCGCTCGAACGTTTCGAGGGTCTGGGCGCTGCGCCGGTCAGCGTACATGAGCTTCGCGGGGTCTTCGAGCCCGGTCTCCGAGGCTACTTGCGAGAGCACGCCGGCGCGGGTCGGGGCTTCGAGGAGGCCGGGTTCTTCTGCGGGCGGCTCGGGCAGCGCGGAGGCCAGTTCAAAGATGCGGGTGCGGATGGTGTACGGGTCGGCATCCGTCGGCGCGGCCCACTCAGCCCTTTCTTCCAGGAGCTTCGCCAGCGCGCGCACGATCCTGAACCCCCGCCGCGCATCGAGACTCGGCCCGAACTCCTCTTCCGCTGCGGTCAGTTCCGCTTCCAGGCGAGCCCGTGGTCCATTCGCGTGCGAGGCGTAGAGGTCACAGAGCTCTCCGGCGACCGCCAGGGTCCGGTCGTCGGCCGGGGAGAGACGGTGCGGAACGAGTTTGCCGCGTGCCACGCGGGCCATTACGTGCTCGCCGCGCAGCATCAGGCGACGGGCTCCCTGGCGAAGCCCTCTCTCCGGCGGCGGGAAGAGGACTCTTCGCCGGTCTCGGAGGTGACGAGCTCGTAGAGGATGGCCTGTTTGCCTTCTCTCGGGCGGAGGATGCGTCCGAGGCGCTGGACGTATTCGCGGCGGGACGCGCTGCCTGCGAGGATTATGGCGACGCCCGCGTCGGGAACGTCCACGCCCTCGTTGAGGACGTCGGAGGCGATCACGGCCCGGTACCGTCCTTCCCGGAAACGGTCCAGGATCTCCTTCCGTTCCCTGGCCGGCGTCTCGAAGGTTATGCCGGGGATCAGGAACCGCTTCGACAAAGCGTACACTTCCTCGACGCTCTTGGTGAAGACTATGCAACGGTCGTCCCAGTGGCGGCGGAGCAGAGTTTCGAGCGTCGCCACCTTTCGCATTGCGCCTCCCTGTATCTCCCGGCGGCGGCGGGCGGCGAGCAACGCTTCTCGTCCGCCGGAGTGGCTCGTGGCCGCGACCATGATGAACCTCTGCCAATCCTCCGGAGAGCGCATGGGGAGGCGATGCTTGTGGAGGAAGTCCCGGTACACGGCGTCGGCCTGGGCGTACTCGAACCGCTCGTGGACCGTCAGCTCGATGGGGATGCGGACCAGCTCGAACGGCGCGAGGTACGTGCCCGCCAGGTCCTCCGGCGAACGGTGGTAGACGATTGGGCCGCATAGCTCCGGCAAAAGCTCGTGGCCGCCGTCTGGGCGCTCGGGGGTGGCGGTGAGGCCCAGGGAGTACGGCGCGAGGAGCATCTTGGGGATCACCGCGTTCTTCGGCGCTGGTAAATGGTGGACCTCGTCGTAGACGGCGAGGGCAAAGCGGTCGCCGTAGCGTTCCATGTGGATATAGGCCGAGTCGTAGGTGGTGACGGTGAGAGGTGTGATCTCATGGTACCCGCCGCCCAGCAGCCCGACCGTTACCGACGCCCCGAAAGCGTCCGAAAGCACCGAATACCATTGCTTGAGCAGCGCGAGGGTCGGCACCACGACCAGCGCGCTGCGCCCGGCCTTCTCGATAGCTCTCATTGCCACCGCCGTCTTACCCGCCCCTGTGGGGAGTACCACGACGCCCCGGAGATCCGCCCTTCGCCAGGCGGCCAAAGCCTCCCGCTGGTACGGACGGGGCTCCATAGCAACCCGCGACTCGAAAACGACCTTCTCGAAGCGGGCTGCGTCGTCCCGATACGGCGTGCCGGACTCGCGCAACGCCAGCGCCGTCTCCCTGTAGGCGTTCGCCGGTGCGCGCCATTGGCGGGTGCGCCGGTCCCAGACGAAAGGCTCTGGGGCTGGCTTGTCCGGTGGAAAACCGCCGGCCAGCAGGGTGCCGGACTCGTAGCGAAGTTCGATCACATCGAGAGAAGCATACCCGAGACCGCCGACTCTCTCAGCAGTGAAACTCAGTCGTCCGGCTTATCCGAGCGCGGCCGGAACAGTCCGGTGACGGTGGGCAACAAGATCCACGCCGACAGTCCCAGCCAGAAAACACCCTCCAAAACTTCAAGAGAACCCAACGCAATCACTGCCGTAAGTAAACTGATTGTAACGCTGAGTAATGCGATTCTTCCCATCGGTCTACCGCTGGTTCTTGCTGTAGCCACCAACATCCCGGAAGCTGCGGAGAGGATCCAGCCTGCTGCCAGCGCCCGGCCACCAATGTCCGCGAACTCTCGACCAAGCTGAACCGCAAGAAGATCAAGTATGAAAGGCTCAGCACGATTATCGAGGTCGAAAAGGAGCGTGCCCATCCAGTGCCCGTGGCCAGAGCGGGCAGGGCTCCGCCCAACGCAAGCACGATCGGGACGATCACATACCAAACGAACAAGGACCCCCCGCTCATATCCTCGTATTCCCAGGTCGTGAAAAACATTCCGCCGCCGCTCAGGCTTGCCCAAAGGTGGATGAAGGTGGCAAACAAGAAGAACATCACCGCAACCACCCCGGCTCCCGCCGCGCGCAATGCGCCCCACGGGTTCATTCCGGTTCGTCCGAGCGCGGCTGGAACAGACCGGCGATGGCGGGGATGGATACCCACGTCAGTAGCCCGACGAGCAGAGACAACGCACCGGCGTTGGTCGCCAGGAATGTCAGCAGAGCGTGGGCCATACCGACACCGAGGACTGCCAGCGCCCCGGTGAGGCGGCTGCCGGGTCCGATGGAGGCGAGCAGCATGGTCAGGACCGGAGAGGTCGTCAAGAACAGGAGCACTATCACGCTCGCATTGTCGAAGCTCTGGCCGAGAAACTCATACGCCGTTTCTTGCGAGATTATCGGAACGAGCAGGCAACAAACTCCCACGGCGACGACCGATGAGATCACGGAGCACACCCATCCCACGCCCAGGGCGCGGGCCGGGAAGACGCCGCCCACGAAGAACACGGCGGGGACCACGCCAAGATAGTTACCTTGGCGGCGGGGCTGAGCTCGGACGCCGCACCCATGATGGGGTTGATGGACGACGCCACCGCGAAGAAAAGGATCACGCCGCCCAGGAAATAGAACAGTATCGTAATGACCCCAGCCACCGCCGCCATACCCGCACCCCGTCCGTTCATTGAATATCGCCGTCTTGCGGTCGGAACAGCCCGGCGACGCCGGGGAGTATGGGCCATGCGAACAGGGAAGTGAAAGCAGCGATCATGAAAAGTATGGTCGAAGCCGTCAATACTCCAGGCAGGATCAGCAACGCCATGACCCCGATCAAGGCGGGAATCACCGCCGGGTCACTCCGGTTCCTTACGGCGACCACTAACGCGAGAACACCCGGCGCGGCGGTTATTACGAAAGACACCGCTCTGAGGTCGAAACCGGAGAGGGCGGCGATCAAGGACGCGGCGAGAGAAACCGCGGCCGAGATAACCACCGCCGCCTTCCAGCCTTCCCCCAGAATACGGGCGGGGAGGATGCCACCCGCCGCCAGGACAGCGGGAGACAAAACGTAAACCCAGAAAATTCCCGCAACCCCGAGCGGCTCCGGCGAAGCGAATAAGGAGAACTCGAAACCGGCAAGAAACCACATATACCCCGGTACGATGGCGGCGAACGCGCCCACCCCACCCGCCCCCACGGCCATGAGCGCCCGATCGATGTTCGCTCTTCTCGTGTTCGATTCGCTTGCCTCGTTCATCGAATGCCTCCACATTTGCCGGGCCATACTTACATTGTAAGTTAAAATATCAGGTGGCGCAAGCTCTAGAATATGCTCATGTTTCGGGGAGGATCTTGCGGCGAGGGGAAGATCGGATGTGTGGTCTTTCGCTCGTGGAGCACCGCGACCATGCTCCTGGCGAGCGCGCTGTTGCTCGCCGCGTGCTCCGGCGGAGCGGGAGTAGGGGATGGGACGGCGAGTGAGCGAGCCACTTCCGGGAGTGAATCCTCTGGGCCGACGGTTGCGACGGAATCCAGCGTCGAAAATACGGGCAGGGAAGATGCGGAAGAGAACAGCGGAGTGACGGAGCAGATGAGCCTGCGGGAGATGGTGGGGCAGATGTTCGTTGTCTCGGTAGGCGGCACCGAGCCGGACTACTACATCGAGAAGATGGTGCGGGAGCGCAACATCAGCGGGGTGCTGCTCTTCGGCTACAACATGGAGAGCGAAGCACAGACCCGGAAGCTCGTCTCTTCGTTGCAGGAACTATCGGTGGAGACGGAGCCCGCCGTCCCGCTGTTCGTGGCCGTGGATCAGGAGGGCGGTGATGTCGCCCACGCGCCCTGGGTAACGCCGCAACCGGCCGCCGCGGAGATCGGGGCTCGTGGGGACGTGCGGGAGGCTTGCGCCGTCTCCGAGGCGATGGGACGCCAACTCCGGCGGGCCGGCGTCAACACGGATCTCGCGCCCGTGGTGGACACGGGTTTCGGGGCGGCCATAGGGAGTAGATCTTTTGGTGAGGACCCGGAGCTTGTGGCAAAGATGGGGGCGGCTTCCGTGGAGGGCTTCGAGAGGGCCGGCGTAGTCTCTGCGGCGAAACATTTCCCCAACCACGGCCCGGCGGCCACCGACTCCCATGAGGGGCTGCCGGTCGTCCGGCACGACATGGCGACGATCCGCTCCCGAGACCTGCCGCCGTTCCGCGCTGCAGTGGAGGCGGAGGTCCCGATGGTGATGATGGGACATCTCGTCTATCCGGCGATAGAACCCGAGCGGCCCGCGAGCCAATCGTCCGAAGCCTACCGTCTGCTGCGGGAGGACCTGGGCTTCGACGGCGTGGTCGTCACGGACGATATGGCGATGGCCGGGGCGACGGGCGGCGGGACCCCGGCACGGGCTGCGGTGCGGGCGGTGAAGGCCGGGGCTGACCTGCTGATCGTCTCCAGCCCGCCGCCCCAGCAGGCCGCAGCCTACGATGCTGTCATGAAGGCGGTCGAGTCCGGAGAGATACCGCGGGCGCGGATAAGGGCCTCCGTGGAGCGCGTGATGGAGGTCAAAGAAAAGTATCCCCTTTACCGGGCGGAGGGCGGGCTGTAGTGTGGGAACCTCGAGTTGGGGTAGAATGTCGGAAGCAGTGGGGATATGAACCGCATCGGCCGGGTAGCCGGGCGGACATGTTTATAGGGGCGTTCGGGACGTTCCCGGAAGGAGGAGTCGGATGGCGGAAGTTACCCTGGAGGACGTGACCAAAGTCTTCGGTGAGGACGTGGTCGCGGTCAACAAGATGAGCCTGGACATCCCGGACGGGGAGTTCGTCGTGTTCGTCGGGCCGAGCGGATGCGGCAAGTCCACGGCTTTGCGAATGATCGCGGGCCTCGAAGACATATCGAGCGGCAAGGTCTTCATCGGCGACAACGTCGTCAACGACCTGCCGCCGCGCGACCGCGACATAGCGATGGTCTTCCAGAACTACGCGCTCTACCCGCACATGAACGTGCGCGAGAACATGGGCTTCGCCCTCAAGCTCCGCAAGATGGACAAGGATGAGATAAATCGCCGCGTCGAGGAGGCAGGCAGGCTGCTCGGCATCGAGCGTTTCCTGGACCGCAAGCCGAAGGCGCTCTCCGGCGGCCAGCGCCAGCGGGTCGCGCTGGGCCGGGCCATCGTCCGCGAGCCCAAGGCTTTCCTGATGGACGAGCCGCTCTCCAACCTCGACGCCAAGCTGAGGGTGCAGACGAGGACGGAGATCGCCAAGCTGCACAACCGGATCGGCACCACCACCATCTACGTCACCCACGACCAGACCGAGGCGATGACGATGGCCGACCGCATCGTGGTCTTGAAGGACGGGCTGGTGCAGCAGGTCGACCACCCGCAGGAGATGTACGACAAGCCGGACAACGTGTTCGTCGCGGGCTTCATCGGTTCGCCGGCGATGAACTTCCTCAGCGCGCGCCTGGAGAAGGACAACGGTGGCTACGTGGTCACCTTCGGCAAGACGCGCATGCCCCTGAGCCGGGAGGCCATCGGGGAAGCCAAAGAGAGAGGATCAGACCCCGACAGCTACGCCGGCAAGGACGTCGTCCTCGGCATCCGCCCGGAGCATATGGAGGACTCCCAGACCGAGGAGGCGCAGAATTTCGAGGCCGGGGAATCCAGCGCGATGGAGATCGAGCCGCAGGTCATAGAGAGCATGGGCTCCGAGAAGTACGTGTACTTCGGGGTTCCGAGCGATCAGGCCGCCAATCTGGGTAGCGTCGCGGAAATGACCGGCGAGGAAGGTGAAGGCGAGAACGGGAGTGGCGGATCTGCCGACGAATCCGGCGACCTCCTGGTGGCGCGGGTCTCCGCGGCGAGCGCTGCCCGCACGGGCCAGCAGATGCGCCTGGTGATAGACGGAACCAAGATCCGGCTCTTCGACCCCGAGTCGGAGAAGGCAATACTGTAGAAGCTGCGGGCGTGGGCCGATCAGTGGGGAGCGCGGTTCACGCTCTGTCAAAACCGGGATCTGCTTCCGGCAAAAACGACCAGACAAGGAGTACACACAAGTGATAGAGAGACGGGAACAGAAGCTCGGGATGCCGACTGGACGCGGGTACAGCCGCAGGGACTTCCTGAAGGTCGGTGGGGCCGGTCTGGCCGGTGCCGCTCTGCTCGGGACGGCGGGCTGCGGCGGA
>Ga0136619_10000046_pt1 | contig 39289 bp, 40 predicted proteins | sample AntDrymUQ3532106_2_FD_104807 | JGI IMG/M metagenome (GOLD analysis project Ga0136619, IMG submission 104807) | Polar desert sand microbial communities from Dry Valleys, Antarctica - metaG UQ353 (21.06) | ecosystem: Environmental > Terrestrial > Soil > Desert | place: Antarctica: Dry Valley...
CGACCGCGACGACAGCCATCGCTCAGGCTTGCGGCAGGTAGCGCTCGAGCAACCTGGCAACGGTGACACAGCCCAGCAGGCGGCCGTCCTCGATGACAGCCACCAGCGGACTGTGCGCCCGGGCCATGAGGGCGGCCACCTCCATCACGGTGTCCTCACCCTTGGCCACCGGCAGCTCGTACTCCTTCTTGGGAAGCAGGTCACGCACCTTTTTCCCGGCCAGACCGCCGAACATCTCATCGGCGGTCTGCTCGTCGATCACCCGAGCCAACGCCTCGTCGTCCTGGACGTAGCGAGGGATGACGAACCGCAGGACCTGGGAGCCGGGCAGGATCGTGTGCGGGCTACCGTCGCCGTGGCAGACCACGATCCCGGGTAGCTTGCGCTCTGCCATCAACTGGGCGGCCTCGAGTGCGTCGGAATCCAAGCCGACGGCGGGAAATGGCAGTGCGAGGTCCCGGGCATGCATTCGGGAACCCTATTCGAATGGATCAGTGGGCCAGCGTGCGGTCCAGCCGATCGAGCATGTTCTCGAGGGCCGCCTCGAATTCGCTGTCGCTGTGGTCCTCGGACAGCCTCGCACCGAGACGACTCACGTGAGGGAAGGTGGCGATCGAGGACTCCAGATTTGCCGGAGAGAGGTCCTCCGGACTCGGCATGTCGGCGATCACGTCGGTCTTGGCACCGCGGGCCGCGGCTTCGAGCAGCAGGTGGCCGAGCAGGAAACTGGAGAACGCCCGGTATGCGGCGATCGCGCTCTCGTCGGTGAATCCGCGCGAGATCAACTCGCTGAGAAAGTCCTCGACGACCTTCAGGCTGCGCAACGGGGGGCGAAGCCACGGCGCAGCCGGATGACGGGTGGCGATAAGGGGAAAGACGGCCGGGTGTTCTTGAGCAATCCGGCGTACCCCATGGGCCAGCCACTGCAGGTAGACCTGCCAACCGTTGAGTGGCTCCATCGTCGTGGGGTCGAGATGCAACTCCGAGACCATGCTCTCGACGATGCCTTCAAGGAGATCCTCACGACCGTTGACGTACCGGTAGAGAGACATCGCCTCGACGCCGAGTTCCTTGCCGAGCCCGCGCATCGTCAGGGCCGGCAACCCGTTGTCGTCCACGAACAAGACGGCGGCTGTGATGATCAGTTCTCGGCTCAGGGGCAGCCGCCGCCCGGCGAGGTCTACCCCGTCGGGATCGGTTCGGATAGCCGGTGCCATGACCTCCCCCTCTCTGCGTGTTCCTCGAATTTGCGCAGTCTCTGATTAAGCAGTCTTTCACTGCCCGCCCGTTACGACCACTCGCCGCCCGGGCATCGGGTACAACCGAGGGGTGAACGAGGATGGTCGCATGCAAGCGGATGGACGAGGCTAGCCGACAATGAGCAGGATCGCGTCGGTTGCGGCTGCGTTCCCGGAGCACCGCTATGCACAGGCCGACATCACCACGATGGTCACTGATCTGGTCCTCCCAGCGGGGTCCTCCCCCGCGTTTCTGCGTAGGCTCCACGCCAATGCTGGGGTGGAGCAGCGGCACCTGGTCCTGCCGCTAGAGCGGTACGCAGAACTCAGCGGGTTCGGAGCTGCCAATGATGTCTTTATCCAGGCGGGCACCGACCTCGGCGAGCGCGCGATCACCGAGGCTCTCGATGGCGCGGGGCTCACCGCACACGATGTCGACCTGATCGTCGTCACCTCTGTGACCGGCATCGCCGCCCCGTCGTTGGATGCCCGCCTCATCCCTGCGCTGGGACTGCGACCGGACGTGAAACGGATTCCGATCTTCGGCCTGGGCTGCGTCGCGGGCGCCGCGGGCGTGGCTCGACTGCATGACTACCTGGTAGGACATCCGGACGATGTAGCTGTGCTGCTTTCGGTCGAACTGTGCTCGCTCACCGTCCAGCGCGATGATCCTTCGACTGCCAACCTCGTCGCCAGCGGACTGTTCGGCGACGGAGCAGCGGCTGTTGTCATGACCGGTGCCCACCGCGCCGGACTCCACTCAGCCGGCCCTGACATCGTCGCGACGCGGTCGCGGTTCTATCCCGGCACCGAACGGGTGATGGGCTGGGACATCGGCGGGACGGGTTTCCGAATCGTTCTCGATGCCAGTGTCGCCGATGTCGTGGAAGCGCACCTTGCCGAAGACATGAAGGCCTTTCTCGCCGGCAACGACCTCGACACCACCGACATCCTCCGGTGGGTCGCTCATCCCGGCGGGCCGAAGGTGCTCTCCGCCGTTCAGCGAGCTCTCGCCCTGTCCGACGACGCACTGCGTCATGCATGGAACTCACTTGCCTCCGCAGGCAACCTGTCGTCGGCCTCGGTGCTCCATGTCCTGGCCGGCACGCTCGACGACCCACCACCGGAGAGGGGGTCGCACGGGATGCTGATGGCGATGGGCCCTGGTTTCTGCGCCGAGCTGGTCCTGCTGCGCTGGAACGGGGCCTGATCGAGGATGGACTCTCAGCTCTGGTACGCCGTGCTCATCGCGGCGGTCGCGGCGGAAAGAGTCGCCGAACTCGTTGTCTCGCAACGTCATGTGTCCTGGGCACTGGCTAACGATGGGGTCGAGACCGGTCGCGGACACTACCCGCCGATGGTCGCGCTGCACACCGGACTCCTGGCAGCCTGCCTGGTGGAGGTGCTCGTCGGTGACCGGCCCTTCCTGGCGGCGCTGGGGTGGCCGATGCTCTTCCTCGTCGTCGCCGCGCAAGGGCTGCGCTGGTGGTGCATCGCGACCCTCGGCCGTCGATGGAACACGCGCGTTGTCGTCATCCCTGGGCTACCCCTGATCACCGGCGGGCCGTACCGCTGGCTTCGCCATCCCAACTACGTTGCCGTGGTCATCGAGGGGATCGCCCTGCCACTCGTGCACACGGCCTGGATGACCGCGCTGGCATTTACCGTGCTCAATGCCGTACTCCTGCTGCGTTTCCGGATTCCTGCCGAGGAGCAGGCGCTGGCCTCGGCGTCTGCATGAGTTCCACCCGCGCGAACCTGATCGTCGTCGGTGGTGGACCGATCGGCCTGGCCACGGCCATCGAGGGCCGACGCGCCGGACTGTCCGTGCTGCTCATCGAGCCCCGCATCGGCCCGGTGGACAAGGCGTGCGGCGAAGGGCTGATGCCCGGAACCGTCGCAGCCCTGCAGCGGCTCGGGGTGCACATCAAGGGAGCACCGTTCCGAGGGATCCGGTACGTCGCACCGAACGGTGACAGGACCGTGACGCACCGGTTCTCCACCGACGTCGGCCTTGGTGTTCGCCGAACGGAATTGCACGCCGCCCTAGCCGCCCGCGCCGCAGAGGTCGGGGTCCTCTCACACCGCGGGCGAGTTGTCGGCATTCCTACCGCCAGGTCAGCGGCCGGTGCCAATGCACGCGCCGGGATCGAGGTCATGGTCGAACTGGACGACGGTAGCGCCGTCGGTGGCAACTGGGTATTGGGCTGCGACGGACTGCACTCGATCGTGCGCCGAGAGAGCGGGCTGGCGCTGGGCAGTGACGGCCGGCGGTTCGGGATCCGGCGCCATGCCGCGCTCGCGCCGTGGACTGACGTGGTAGAGGTCCATTGGTCGGCCAAAGGTGAGGCCTATGTCACCCCCATCTCCGACACGGAGGTCGGAATCGCTGTTTTGGGCCCCCGCGGATGGCCCTTCGACGAGGCGCTGGCCACCTTCCCAGCGCTGGCCCGGCGGCTGTCCGGCGCAAGGTGGACCACGCCCGCGCGAGGCGCCGGACCGTTGCGGCAGAAGGTGGCCTCCCCCATCGGCGATCGGGTGCTTCTAGTTGGAGATGCGGCCGGATATGTCGATGCGCTCACCGGCGAGGGACTGCGGATCGGATTGGCCTGCGCCCACGAGGCGGTGCGATGCGTCGCCGCCGGTAGGCCGCAGGATTATCCGCGGAGGTGGCGCTCGGTGACCCGCGAATACCGCTGGCTGACCAGCGGCTTGGTCACCACCACCCGCGTACCGATTGCCCGCCGACTGCTCGTACCGACCGCTGCACGCCTACCCAGGATCTTCGGTGCCGCGGTGGATGCTCTCGCCCGCTGACCGATCCCAGTTACATCCAGGGGGGCGGGGAGGGCAGGACCCCTGTGGTGGACAGACCTTGCCCGGTTGACCTTCCAGTCAACCAAGCGAGGAGGTCGGCCGCCTTGCCGCTGATCTCCGGGCCAACCGGATCGTCGTCGGCCTTTCCGCCGATCTGCCATGTGCGCTCGCGATCGGTGGCCTGCAACAACCAGGACGGGGCGTCGTCTCGCCCGCTGATCGTCGCCGTGACCTCGTCCAGCAGCGCGTCGACCAGGCCACCCGGCCAGGACTCCACGGCCACCCCGGAGCCGAGGTCCACCAGGTGCAACCACACCTCGCGGACCCGCATCCACAGGACGTGGCCGGCCGGGATGTCCCGGCCCTGGAATGTGCGAACCCGGGCGCTCCACGCCTGCGCTGGAAGCGCGTCGACGTCGGCGGCGAATCGTGTGGCGGTATGGCGTACGTCTGCGCGCAGTGCATCAGGGGCCTGGCGCGCTGAGCTGTCGATGTCCCTATTGCGGGTCTCCGTGTCCGGGTACATGAGGGTCTCCTCGCCTGTCCGCGCCCAGGACAGCAGGCGGGTAACGGCTTCGGCGTTGCGGGCCACGTGCGCTGCGACGTGCGCGCGGCTCCAGTCCGGTAGCGCGGAGTCGGCACGGAGTTCGTCGTCGGTGAGCCCGTTGATCTGATCGAGAAACCGGGCCTCGCCCTCCCGCATCCACTCCAGAACGTGCGCGGCGGATTCCGGAACCGTCATCGAGTGCCTTCCTGGGAGCGGCCAAGTCGTACGGCGAGATCCTCTCGCAACGCATTCTTGTCGATCTTCCCGACCTTGGTACTCAACAGCTCCCCTACCAACTCGAGCCGCTCCGGCCATTTGTACTTCGCCACGCCCCGGGCCTGCATGGTCGCCCTGACCTCTTCCAGGCTCGGTTCGGCTCCGGGCGCGGGTACGACGTACAGGCAGACCCGTTCTCCGAGGTCCGGGTCCGGCATCGCCACCGCAGCGACCTGGGCGACCGAGTCCAACTGATAGACCAGGTTCTCGACCTCCTCGGCCGAAATCTTCTCCCCGCCGCGGTTGATCATGTCCTTGTCGCGTCCCTCGACCACGAGATTGCCGTCCGGGCGGCGCCGGACGATGTCGCCGCTGCGGTACCAGCCGTCGGCGGTGAACGCTCGGGCGTTCTGCTCCTGCGCCCGGTAGTAGCCGCGTGGGGTGTAGGGCCCTCTGGTCAGCAAGGAGCCCGGTGTCCCCGCTGGCACTGGCTCGTCGTTCTCATCGACGATGCGGAGTTCATCGTCGGGCGACATGGGACGTCCCTGCGTGGTGCAGACGACCTCGTCCGGATCGTCGAGGCGGGTGTAGTTGAGCAGCCCTTCGGCCATCCCGAAGACCTGTTGCAGCGTCGCGTCAAGGACCGGGCGGACTTGGGCGGCAATCTCATCCGGCATCCTCGCGCCACCAACCTGCAGCACCTCGAGGGTGCCGAGATCGTCCGTAGCACTGTCCCGCTGGTGAGCGATCCAGCGCTGGGCCACCGCCGGCACGACCGCGGTGTGGGTAACGCCCTCCGCGGCGATGGTGGCAAAGGCGCCCTCGGGTTCGGGAGAGCTCAGCATGACGACCCGTCCCCCGGCAAAGAAGGTTCCCAGGAGTCCCGGGCAGGCCAGCGGGAAGTTGTGACTGGCGGGCAGGCTGACCAGGTAGACGGTGTCCGCTCTGAACCCGCACACCTCGCCACTGCGCCGTGCGTTGTAGGCATAGTCGTCGTGAGTACGGGCGATCAGCTTAGGCAGCCCGGTCGTGCCCCCGGAGAGCAGGAACACCGCAACGTCGCGGCTGTCCGGCGCGGCGTTGTCCCACCTCTCTCGATCAGCCACGGGATCTCCAGCCAGCACACCCAGAGCCCGCAGGTCGACGCTGCCGTCCCGGATGTCGTCGCCGGCGACCAGGACGTGCTGCAGCGTCTCGACCTCGTTGACCAGATCGTGTCCCATCTGCTGATGGTCGAAGTCCCGCAACACATCCGGTACAGCGAGGGCGACCGCCTCCGCGTGCTCGCAGAGGTAGGCCAACTCGTGCTTCCGGTGGGCGGGCAGCGCCATCACCGGCACGACTCCTATCCGCAGACAAGCAAGGGTGAGCAGGACGAACTCCACGCAGTTGGGCAGTTGCACGACGATCCGGTCCCCGCTGAGGAGTCCAAGTCCGGCCAGCTGGGTCGCGGTAGCATCGGCGCGGGCGAGCAGATCGTGGTAGCTCAGTCGCGTGGGTCCGTCCACCAGGGCGATGTCAGTCGGCCGCTGGTCAGCAACCTCGTACAGCAGCGACCCGAGGGACGTGCTGAGCCAGTAGCCCTTAGCGACGTAGGTGTCGGCAAACTCGGTTGGCCACGGAACGGTCCCTGCGCTGATCGGCGCCGGCATCGCGCTACTGCCCGGTTCCGGCCGACGGTTCGGCAAGACCAACCATGTCCGTCCGGCCGGAGAGCACCATGGTCTGAGCCCAGTCCACCAGTGCGCCTTCGTCGCTTGCATCCAAGTGGTCGGCGATCAACACGCTGATCGCAGCATGCCGCAACCGTGTCTGCTCGGTGAGTAATCGACGGGTCAACGATGCACCACCACCGACGGCGACCAGCGCAGCACCATCGGCGACCCCTCGGCCGAGCCGGTCCAAGGCCGGCGGCAGGTCGGCCTCGGTGTGGGGGGCTTCGAGCCAGAGCGCCCATGCGCCAGCGCGGTCGGGACGCGACTGGTGTAAGGCCAGCGGTCCGCAATCCATGGCGGCCCAGGCGTTCGCGCCGCTGCGGTGCACAGTCACCGTCCGTCGACCATGCGTTGCGGCACCGATCGAGATGGGGGTCTGCAATGGGCTCGCCTGATGAGCCGCCCGCCAGCAGTCGTGGCTGGCGTGCACGAACGCGGGGTCGCGGCGGGCCAGTTGTGCGCCTGTGAGGCTGCGGGTCAGGAAGTGGTAGGCGAACTGCCAGGGCTCGAAGGAGTCGTGGTAGCGACCGAAGTGTTCCCACCAGGACAGGCTGGGCCGGGCGGAGTCCTGAATTTTCGCGACCTGCGGCTGGCGGTCCTGCTCGTAGGCAGACAGCAGCGCCGGGACATCATCTGGGTGGCCGTCCAGCGCAGCGGCAAGGGCCACCGCGTCCTCCATTGCCATCTTCGTTCCGGAGCCGACCGAGAAGTGCGCGGTGTGCGCGGCATCCCCGAGCAGCGCCATCCGGTCGTGGGACCAGACCCGGGTCCGCCAGGTGCGGAAGTTGCCCCACCGGGAGTTGTTGGTCAGCAGGGCACACCCGTCGATCTGCTCGGCGAACAGCTTCTCGAGGTAGCACCCGGACTCCTCGTCGCTGGGACCCGGCGGCTGGTTCACGTCGAAGGCGTCCAGGCCGGCCGCACGCCAGGATTCCTCGTCGGTCTCGACGATGAACGTGCTGATCCCGTTTCCGATCGGATAGCCGTGTACGGCGAAGACGCCGTGCGGCCCTCGTTCATGGACAAACGTGAGCCCGGTGAACGGGTAGGTCGTGCCGAACCAGATGAACTTGGCGGTCGCGACCTCCACGCTGGGAGACAACCGGTCGGCGAACCTGGCTCGGACCCTGGAGTTGGCTCCGTCGGCGGCGACGACGAGGTCGACGTCGCTGGTCAAGAGGTCGGCCGGGTCCACCTCGGTCTGGAAACGGATGTCGACGCCGACAGCCAGCGCGCGGTCTTGCAACAGACCCAACAGCGTCTTGCGCTCGACTGCTGCCATCCCCATGCCGCCACACAGGACTCGCTCGCCCTTGAGTCGGATTTCGATCGGATCCCAGTGCACGCCATGCTCGTCGAGGGCGGTGCGGAGAACCGGATCGGCCTCGTCGATCCGCGCCAGCGTCGCGTCGGAGAAGACCACGCCGAAGCCGAAGGTGTCCGTGGCGCGGTTGCGCTCGTAGACGGTCACCTCACGAGCGGGATCGGCACGCTTGGCCAGCAGGGCGAAGAACAGTCCACCGGGGCCGCCGCCGATGCAGGCGATCTTCCGGATCATCGCCACTTTTCATCTCGGCAGGTGTTGCGGCACTCGCCGATTCCCTCGATCCGAGTGACGACCTCAGACCCGTCGGTGAGGTAGCGCGGGGGCTTGCGGGCGTGACCGACCCCGCCCGGCGTACCGGTCGCGATGAGGTCGCCGGGCATCAGCGTGATGATTGAGGAGATATAGCTGACCAGCGCGGCCGGTGAGAAGACCAGGTCGCCGGTGTCAGCCTCCTGCATCAGTTCGCCGTCGACCGCGCAGGTTAGCCGGTGCGAGACGGTCTCGGCCGTCTCGCCGTCCGGGGTGACCAGCCACGGGCCAACCGGTGTACTGGACTCGAATGTCTTGCCCTGCAACCACTGCAGGGTGCGGTTCTGGAAGTCACGAGCGCTGATGTCGTTGACGACGGTGTAGCCGGCGATAGCCGCGGCCGCCTCGCTCTCGCTACCATGCCGAAGCGGTGACCCGACGACCACACCGAGCTCGGCCTCCCAATCAACCGCGTCGGAAACCGACGGCAGCACGATGTCGTCGTTCGCACCGATCAGCGACCGTGAGTACTTGGCGAACAGGGTCGGATGCTCGGGCAGCTCACGGCCCATCTCCAGGATGTGACTCCGGTAGTTCAGCCCGACGCAGATGATCTTCTCCGGCGTGGTGACCAGCGGCGAGTAGGACAAGCTCGCGAGTTCGTGCCGGACACCGCTCGCCGACGCGGCGAACTCCTGCCAATCGGCGCGCGCCAGCAACTCGTGGAGGGTGGCATGTCCGGTTTCGACGGCGGCGTCCTCGTCGATCCGTACCGCCCGGGTCGCCTCGGGGGTCCGGATCGTCGCCAGTCTCATCGCGGCTAGGCGCTCTCGACGTAACGACGGTCGAGTCCGAGTGCCCGATAGACCGGCTCGTCACTGAAGCGGAACAGGTCCAGCTGCCCGCCCTCCGCGGCGATGCTGACCGGTGCCCAGGATGGCACTGCGAACAGGTCACCCGTCCCGACATCCCAGGCCTGCTCACCGATCCGGACGGTGCCCGACCCGTCAAAGACCTGCCAGACCGCGGAACCGACCGTACGTACCGAGGCGGTGGTCGTACCTGCTCGCAGCCGGTGCATCTCGGTACGGATCGTGCGGAGCGCGTCGCGGCCGTCCAACGGATTGGTGAACCGCACGGCCGCATGCCCGCGCTCCGGTGTGGCGCGGATGCCTTCGTCCTCGAGCGCGAGTTGCTCGCTCAGCGCCGCGTTCGTGTGCGCCCACCGGTAGGCCATCAGTGGTGAGGCAGTCCGCTCGGGCTCGATCACCGGCCGCAGACCAGGGTGCGCCCACAGCCGCTCACTCTGCGAACGCTCCGGCGTAGCCGTGGTCGCCAACTCGTCGGGCCCGAACTCGAAGAAGCCGGCGTCGAGTTGGTCGACCAGGGGTATGTCGAGCCCGTCGATCCAGGCCATCGGGTGCTCGGTGGTGTTGTGGTGCTCGTGGAAGTGCCAGCCGGGCGTGAGGAGCAGGTCGCCGCGGGTCATCGACACCGCATCGCCCTCGACGTTGGTCCAGACCCCTTCCCCCTCGACGACGAACCGGAACGCCGTCTGCATGTGCCGATGGGCGGGTGCAGTCTCCCTCGGGCCGAGGTACTGGATCGCGGTCCACAGGGTGGCGGTCGTGTACGGCTGGCCAGGAATTCCCGGGTTGGCCAGCGCGATCGCCCGGCGCTCGCCACCCCGCCCGACAGGGACGAGTTCGCCCGAGCGCTCGGCCAGTGGGTACAGCGTCGACCAGCGCCACACCGCTGGGACCGCCTTTGGCTGTGGAGTCATCGGCATCAGGTCCTCTCGCTGGGTCCACAGCGGGGTCATGTCCGCGGCGGCGAAATCGGCGTACAGCCGGGCCAGAGCCGCCTGCTCGTGGCCGATCTCCTGGGTCTGAGTCATGTCTTCGGCTCCGCTTCCTCGACTACCGCCAACGCTAGGACGACGGGACGGGTAAGAGGAAGCATGGTGACTAATATTCCACGATGCAGAATCTTCCGAGTGGTCTCCCTGGGTACCCACTGGGATCGGTCGACCGTGTGCTGCGCCTGCTGGTCCTGCTCCAGCGACGGGGATCCCTGCGGGTCCAGGATGTCGCCGCCGAGTTCGGCCTCGCCCCGTCGACTGCCCACCGGTTGTTGTCGATGCTGCGGATGCATGAGTTCGCGGTGCAGGACAGTTCGCGCACCTATCGGCCAGGTCCGGCGATGACGACCATTGCGGCCTCGCCGAGCCGTGATGCGCAACTGATCACGGCCGCGCATCTCCATCTTGACGACCTCGCGCGGGCAACCGGCGAGACGGTGCACCTCATGGTGCTCGAGGGGACCGGTGCGCGGTTCATCGACGGAGTCGAGGGAACTCACGCATTGCGGGTGGCCTCCCGAATCGGCCTGACCCTCCCGGCCCACGTGACATCCGGCGGGAAGGTGCTGCTCGCCGAACTCACCGGTGAACAGCTGGCTGAGCTCTACCCTCGCCGGCTGGCACTGACGCCCGATGCGACCGGCCCGGAATTGAACGCACTGACCCGCGAGCTCACAGCGGTACGACGTCGTGGGTATGCGCGCAACGTCGAGGAGAGCGAGCAGGGAGTCAACGCGATCGGCGCAGCTGTCCGAGATCGGACCGGACGCGCGGTCGCGGGAGTTGTCGTCGCGGCGCCGAGCCTGCGACTTGCGCGCCGGGCGATGGCGAGCCTGGCCGTGCCCGTACAGGCAGCCGCCGCCGCAATCTCGGCTTCACTGGCCGCGTATTCCGCTGACGGGCCACTGCCAGGGGTGAAACTCAGCTGACCAAGGCCGCGATCGGTAGTAGACAGACGGGGTGCCTGACCACCTCGAGAACCGACTCCGCCCCTTCACCACCGATGAGTTCGACGCAGCCTTTGCCTGTCTGAGCGAGGGCTTCGGCGAGGACATCGTCGATGTCGAAGGCGATCGGATGGTCTTCGAGCCCGAGCGCACCTTGGGACTGTGGGACGGCGACCGGGTCGTTGCCACGTCCGGGATCTACTCCCGGGACATCACGATCCCCGGCGCGGTGGTCCCGTTCGCCGCCGTCACACTGGTGTCCGTCGCCGGTACGCATCGCCGGCAGGGCGTGCTGACGGCGATGATGCGCCGCCAGCTCCGCGAGGTACATGAGCGCGGCACGGAACCGATCGCCGCGCTGTATGCCTCGGAGGCCACGATCTACGGCCGGTTCGGGTACGGGCTGGCCAGCTACCAGGGCCAGCTGAAGGGCGAGACCCAGCAGATGCAGCTCCGACCGGAGGTGGACACCGGTAGTGGTCGGGTCCATCCGGTGGAGGAGAAGGACTTCCGGTCCGCGGCGATCCCGCTCTATGACGCTATCCGCCTGGAAACGCCAGGGTTGCTCTCCCGTAGGGATCGCTGGTGGGACAGCCTGCTCACCGACCCCGAGAAGCAGCGCAACGGCAGGACCGCCCGCCGCTATCTGTTGCACACCGAAGCCGACGGGACAGTGACCGGGTTCGCACTCTTCAGGCGCAAGACGGACTGGGCTGACAGCGGGCCGGACGGAACGGTATTCGTGACCGAGTTGCACGCGGCCCACACCGCCGCGCGGGCTGCCCTGTGGCAGTACTTCCTGTCCATGGACCTGGTCCGGCACCTCTCGGTCCCGCTGGCCGGCCGCGATGATCCGTTGCGGCACATGCTCTCCGACGCACGTGCCGTGGGGATGTCACAAGGCGACGGCCTGTACGTACGCGTCGTCGATGTGGGAACGGCTCTGGCCGCCCGGCGCTACCCCTCGACGATCGACCTGATCCTGGACGTCGAGGATCACTTCTGCCCATGGAACGCCGGCCGTTGGCGACTGACCGGTGGTCCGTCGTACGGCAGATGCGTCCGCACCGATGGCGATCCGGATCTGGCCCTGTCGGCCGAGACGCTGGGCGCGGTCTACCTCGGCGACACCTCGCTCGGCACGCTGGCCGCCGCCGGGCGGGTCCGGGAGATCACGCCGGGGGCGCTGGCCGCGGCTACGACGGCCTTCGGCTGGCCGGTGGCGACCTACAGCCCGGACGGTTTCTGACTTCTCGCGATCATGGAGCTGTGACCCACTTTGAGCCCAGGAAGTGGTGACGGCGCCATGATCGCGGGGATCAGGTGGTTGGCGGCAGCTGTGGGACCCGGTGCGTCCGCTCGTAGTCGGAAACCTGGCCGATCCGGCGTACGTGGCGCTGCTCGTCGGAGAACGCCGTACCAAGGAAGGCCGTCACCAACGCGGTCGCCTCGTCGGCCGAGTGCATGCGGGAACCGATCGAGATGACGTTCGCGTCGTTGTGCTCGCGGGCCAGGGCGGCGGTCTCCGCTGACCAGGCCAGCGCCGCACGTACGCCGGGAACCTTGTTCGCCGCGATCTGCTCGCCGTTGCCCGATCCTCCTATGACCACACCGAGACTGCCGGGATCGCCGACGACCATGGCGGCGGTAGCCAGGCAGTAGGCCGGATAGTCATCCTCAGGGTCGAAGCTGGGCGGGCCGACGTCGATAGTCTCGTGACCCGCGGCGCTCAGCTCCGCGACGAGGTGCGTCTTGAGTTCGAATCCGGCGTGATCGCTGCCCAGGTAGACCCGCATGCAGAGGAGTCTCGCAGGCACTGCGAGGCTTTTCACATGATCGTTGCCTTCAGCATCAGCCCGGGTAGCACCGACGAGCACGGCGGGGTCTCGGGCGCCGTTGCCGAGATCGTTCGCGCGGTACGCGAGAGCGGCCTGCCCAACGAGACGAACTCCATGTTCACCAACATCGAGGGAGATTGGGACGAAGTCATGGCCGTGGTGAAGCGCTGCGTCGCCATCGCCTCGGCCGGCTCCACCCGCGTCGGGCTCGTCCTCAAGGCCGACATCCGGCCGGGATACGTCGGACAACTGGCCAGCAAGGTCGAGCACGTCGAGGCACACCTAGGCAAGGACTCTTGAGCACGCCTGAGGGCCGGAGGCTGGCTCGGGCAGGCGCGGGCTAGGTCGGCGGAGCGGCGCTTGTGATCTGCAGCGCGGCCGGCAGGGTGACTTCGAGCAGCTCCAGATCTGCGGAGGTCTCCGTCATCCGGTGAGCCGCACCGGCCGGGACCGCGACGGCAGCTCCCCTGCCCAGCGGTTCGTCCGGGCGCCCCTCGGTGTGCAGGGTCGCGGTGCCGGTGAGTATGAACCAGAAGAGCAGCTCACCGTCGTGGACGAGGTCGGTGACCGGCAAAACCTCGCATTCCGGGCCGGCCTTCCCGTTCGCCCGTGCGGCGTTGCGGTCGCACCGGACAACCCGCACCCCGGCCAGCCCGTCAGTGGCGGCGCCGATCCCGGTGTCCCGGCATTGGAAACCTGTCGATCTCCATGGCTCCCAGACTGCATCGGCAGCGGTGTGCCGTACGAACCGCTGACCTTCGAAGACCCGATCCGGTCGGAGATCCGGGGTCGGAAGCGTGATGACGTGCTCGGCCGTGGTCTCGTGCTCGGCGGGACAGCCGATCTCGACCACCTCCATGCCGGCTGAGCTCTCCAGCACCCGGTGCCGGATGCCAGGTGGTTGTAGAACGCAGTCACCTGCGTGGAGGACGAAGGCCGGGCCCTGGTCCTCATAGACCACCCGCACCCAGCCGGCCGCACAATAGATCATCTGAAAGCGCACCCGGTGGTGGTGCACGTAGTCCGGGACCGGTCCGGCCTCGGGGATGAGGATGTGCGAGGCGATGAACCGGCCACCCTGCCGCTTGGGCAGCAGGTCCCGGTAGCGCATTCCGGCCCGCCCGACGCCACCGACATCGCCATCGTCGCGGGTGAGTTCGAACAGCGGTGTGGAGTCGGGGATGACCAGCGGGGGGTTGGCATCCACGAGGTGGATCCGGGTGCCGTTCGGGGCGGTCAGCAGATTCCCACCCCAGGCCTGGGGTTCGTCGCAGGCCAGCCGTAGCTCGCCGGGATCGCCGGTTCCGCCGCGCTCCAACCGGATCCGCATCCCGTGGCCGGAGAGGAGGGCAACGGCGGGGTCGTCGGCGGGCATGATCACGTCGAGGCGGAATCCCAGCCGATCGACGAAGAACTCCACCGTCGGATCGAGGTCGATGCAGGGCAGCACGACCTCGACGGCTCGGATACTGGTTGGGCTGAGGGCCGGCGCAGTCGTCATACGTCGACCGTACCGAGGTCAGGCGACCAGTTGGTCCTTCGAGAAGAGCGCGGCCCCGGTGAGCGCCAGCCGTCCCTGCTCGGTGAGCCGCACGGCTCGGCTGGAGGGCATCGGTCGGATCCAGCCCTGCTCGGTGATCCCGGACAGGACATGAGCACCGAGCGCTCCGGCCAGATGCGGGACGCGCTGCGTCCAGTCCAGGCATCCGCGTACGGCTGGCCGACGCGTCGATGGGAACTCCGCAGGAACGCCCAGCAGGACGAGCACGTCGTGTCCGGGCTGCAGGAGTTCTCCCACTTCGCCGGTGCTCAGAGGCGCAATCACGCCCCGGTCCACCAGCACCCCGGCCAGGGCGACCGCGAGTTCACCGGCCAGGTGGTCGTAGCACGTACGGGCGAAAGCAAGCGCCGTGCCCGTGCGAGCTGCCTGCAAAGAACGAACCGGCAGTGGTGGCGCCAGTGCTTGCAATGCCTCCACGGCCAGGGCGACCTCGGCCGAGGCCAACGTGTAGTACCTGTTTCGTCCGGTCGCCTTGACCTGGACCAGGCCGCCGTCGGTGAGCCGTTGCAGGTGGCCGCTGGCCGTGGATGGTCGGATCCCGGCGAGCCGGGCGAGCTCTCCAGCCGGCCGGGATCGGCCGTCCATCAGGGCCAGCAGCATCGTGGCGCGGGCCGGCTCGCCCATCAGGGCTGCCGGTACGGCGAGATCGGACTCGGTTGGCACGGCATCAGCGTAGAACGGCAATATTTCGGGGTACGGCGAAGCTTTGGCCTCCTAGCGTCAGTGTCATGAGCACCTCGATCACCCAAGCGTCGAACCGACGTCTTTGGGCGGCGCCGTCCTCGGCACTGATCGCCGCCGGGATCACGGTGGTCCTGTGGGCCTCGGCCTTCGTCGGCATCCGGGCCGTGGGCGCGGACTTCAGCCCCGGCGCTCTGACGTTGGGCCGGCTGCTGATCGGCTCCCTCGTCCTGGGCGTCGTCGTACTGGTGCGTGGGCTCGTGTTACCTCGCGGGCGGGAGTTGCTGTACGTGCTGATGTACGGCCTGCTGTGGTTCGCGGGCTACAACATCGCGCTGAACGCCGCCGAGCAGTCACTGGACGCCGGTACAGCGGCGATGCTGGTTCAGATCGCACCGGTGATCGTGGCCATTCTCGCGGGCGTCTTTCTGAAGGAGGGCTTCCCGCCCCGGCTGCTCGCGGGCAGCCTCGTGGCGCTGCTCGGCGCGGTCATCATCGCCGCCGGCGGTGGCGCCGAGCGTCGGATCGAACTCACCGGCGTGCTCGTCTGTCTGCTCGCCGGAGTGCTTTACGCCGCAGGGATGGTGGCTCAGAAGCCGGTGCTGCGGACCACCTCGGCGCTGCAGGCCACCTGGCTCGGCTGCACCGTCGGGATGGTGGCCTGCCTGCCGTTCACCCCGACACTGGTTACCGAGGTCGGCGAGGCGAGCACCGGCTCGATCCTCGGCCTGATCTACCTCGGTGTCTTTCCGACCGCGGTCGCGTTCACCACGTGGGCCTATGCCCTGTCCCGTACGCCGGCCGGCCAACTCGGGGCGACGACCTACCTCGTCCCGGTCGTGGCGGCGGGGATGTCCTGGGTGCTGCTGGACGAGGTACCACCGGCCCTGTCCTTCGTCGGGGGGGCTCTGTGCCTGGTCGGCGTTGCCCTCACCCGGATACGTCCACGCCGATCACCCTGACGAACGGGGATCGGGCTGGGCTGCAACGTCGGCGAGCATCGCTGAGACTTGACTGATGGCGGCTCGGCTGGCGTCGAACGCGGCCGGAAGCCTGAAGAACGAGTGGATCATCCCGACCATGCGGACCGCTACGGTCGGCACTCCCGCGTCGGCCAGTGCGGCGGCGTAGGCCTCCCCCTCTTCGCGCAACGGGTCGTACTCGCAGGTCAGCACGAACGCCGGCGGCAATCCCGAGAGGTCCGCTGCGTAGGACGGGGAGACGTCTGGGTCCGAACGGTCCACGCCCTCGGGTGCAAAACAGTCCCAGTAGAACTCCATGCTCCGGGCCAGCAAGCCGTACCCCTCCGCGTTCTCGGTGTACGACGACGCGGCCATGGCCGCGTCGATGACCGGATAGATGAGGGCTTGGAACAAGTAGGGCTGGAGTCCCTGGTCACGGGCCCGGCGGGCGATCACGGCAGCGAGGTGACCGCCGGCGCTGTCGCCGAGCAGGGCGAGTCGGGCACCGTCGACGCCGGGTATCGCGCCGTCACGAAGGGCCGCAGCCACTGACTCGACGTCGTCCATCGGTGCGGGGTAGGGATGCTCCGGCGAGAGCCGATAGTCCACGGCCACGACCGTCCATCCGGACTGCGCCGCGATACTCCGGCAGGCGGTGTCGTGGGTGTCCAGGTTTCCGCCCACCCAGCCGCCGCCGTGGATGTGGATCACGGCGGGCAAGACGGTCTCGGCCAGGGGCCGATAGATCCGGCACCGCACTCCCCCGACGGCGCGGTCCTCGACGTCCGGGAGTTCCGGACCTGCTCCGGCGAACCGGGTGATCGCAATCGAAGCTTCCCGCATCTGTTCGACCGTGGGGTTGACGGCCGACGGGGGCGGCTGGGCGTCGAGGTAGGTGCGGGCCTGGGGATGCAGCGGCATGAAACCTAGGGTGTCAGGCGATGGAGGTCGGCAGCGAAGCGGTTCTGGGCGTCGATGGCTGCCGGGGCGGCTGGATCGGCGCACTGGTCCGGGGTCGCTCGGTGGAGTGGCTGAAATTGGGTGACGCGGCGGCGATCCTGGCCGCGGACGCCGCAGTCATCGCGATCGACATCCCGATCGGCCTGTCCGAGCCGGGCCCCGGTTTTCGGCGAGGCGCCGATCTCGAGGCACGAGAGTTTCTGCGACCGTGGTCGGCGTCGAACGCGGTCTTCTTGACTCCTATACGTCAGGTTCTCAGCGTTGACACCTATGCCGAAGCCAGCGCTCTGAGCAGTCAACTCACCGGCAAAGGCTTGGCCAAGCAGACCTGGAACATCACCGATCGGATCGCCGCGGTGGACGAGGCACTTGGCGATCCTCCGGATTCGCGGGTCATCGAGGTCCATCCCGAGGTCTCCTTCCGGCTGCTCGACAAGGGAATCGACACCTCGAAGCGAACCGCCCGCGGGGTGGGGCAGCGAATCTCGGCGCTTTCGTCCTGCTTCGACATGACCTGCGCGCTGGGCGATGTCCCCGCCGGCCCGGGCCTCGACGACTGTCTCGATGCCTGCGCCGCAGCTTGGTCCGCGCAACGGTGGCAACTCGGCACTGCCCGGGTCTTCGGTCTCGCCAAGAACGGACGGGCGCCGACCGATGCGCGAGACCGCCCCATGCGCATCATCGGCTGAATCCCGGGCTGGCTCGTCGTGGCCGGCGGCCACCGGCTTTCTGAGGTAGAACGCGGTTGCCCTTCGGTTTTGCATCGGTTTCCGAGGTTGAGGGCGTTCTACCTCGGCGTTGTCGCGCGCGGCCATGTCCTGCGGGGATGGCGGGAAGGCCCAGATCCGGGTCACCATCCCCCTGCACTCCCTGATCGACCGGGTCGGCGGCTGCACCTGGCCCGGCTGCAGGGCGGCGCGGCACACCGAAGGCGACAGCAAGCGAGCATCGCAGCGAGGAACGAGCAAGGAGCGCAGCGAGCGCGGAGCCGAGCAATGTCATGGCGCCAGGTGGCAAGTCCAAGGTGCATCACCTGATCCCCTGGGCGCTTGGCGGTCGAACCGATCCGGCAAACGGTGGACTGTTCTGCTGGCACCATCACCGCGAAATCGAAAAGGCGAATGGCAGGCGTTCTAATACCGCGGCCGGATCTGCCTCCGACCACCCGTGCGTCAGGCAAACCGCTGATCGGCGGCCCAGCCGGATAGGTTGTCGCGATGGATCAGGACCCGACCAGCACAGATCCGGATGCCTACCGGACAATCTTCGAGAACGATCGCGTCCGGGTGCTGGAGTATCGGGACAAGCCCGAATACAAGACCAAGCCGCATAGCCACCACCCCGACAGCGTGATGTACACGCTGAGCAGCTTTTCGAGACGACTTGGCGGCGGGGACAAGGAAGTCGATGTCGAGCTGTCCGCCGGAACGGTCAGATGGATCGGCGCCCAGGAGCACTACGGGCACAACATCGGCGATACGGAAAGCCACTGCATCTTCGTGGAGTTGAAAGAGCTGGCACCCGGCGCGCACGATCCCGATCGCCCGCTTGGCCCAAGCGCCACTTAACCACCAGCGAGGCGTGGCAAGAGGTCGGCGACCGTGTTTTCGTGCGCCGACACACTTCCCGGGATCTCAACTGTGGCCTCGTCATCGGGGACGACGCCTGCCTGGTCGTCGACACCCGACTGCATCTGGGAGAAGCAGCCGACCTGATCGATGCGCTCCGCCGGATCACGCCTCATCCATGGACGGTGGTGAACACGCACTCCCACTGGGATCACTGCTTCGGAAATGCCGCATTCCGGCCGGCCGAGATCTGGGGACACGTCTTGGCCGCGGCCGAGCTGCGCAGAACCGGGGAACTGCAACGCGGCACGGCCACGCAATCGGCTCGCGACGCAGGCAGCGGCGATACCGCGGATCAGATCCAGTCAGCACCCATCGACCCACCGGACCGGTTGGTTCATGATCGGGCCGAGCTGAACGTCGGAGGCCGAGTTGTGGATCTGCGCTTCCTCGGGCGCGGCCACACCGATGGCGATCTGATCGTCGAGATCGACTGTGGCAGCGACCGGTCCGTCATCTTCGCCGGCGACCTGGTCGAGGAGGGCAACCCGCCGGGATTCGAGGATTCCTACCCTCTCGAGTGGGCTGCCACCCTGGAGCGCCTGCACGGCCTTGCGCGCGGACCCGTGGTCCCAGGCCATGGCGCGGTCGTGGACGTCGAGTTCGTCTCTGGCCAGCGTGCGGAGTTGCTTGCGCTGGAGGGCGTGATCCGGGCGACCCTCGGCGGATCCGCCGATGAGACCGGATGCAACGCTCCGCTGCCAGAGGGAAGTCCGTACGACGAGGAGGCGACCCGGCTCGCCGTACGACGTGGTTGGCAGCTCCTTCGTGGTTGACCTTCCCGGCCCCCTGCGGCAGGAGCTGGAAGCCGAACTGGACGCCTATTCCGTTACCGAACTAGGCGGGGCCGCAGATCGGCTCAGCGCGCGATACCGCTCGGATCAGCCTGCCACTCAACCGATCCTGACATCCCCGCTTGACTGCGCTGCGTACCTGACGACCCGCATGCCGGCCACCTACGCAGCAGCCCGCCAGGTGTTCGATCGGCTCGTCGCGTCCCGCCCAGACTTCCAGCCACGGACTCTGCTCGATCTGGGGGCCGGCACCGGCGCCTGCACCTGGGCGGCGGCAGATGCGTTCCCGTCTCTGGCGTCGAGTCACCTGGTCGACGCCTCAGAGTCGGCGCTGGCTGCGGCTCAGCGGATGCTGAAGAACAGCCCCGTCGAGGTCACCCATTCCGCTGATCGTCTCGATCGACCCGGCTGGGCGACAATGACCGCCGACTTCGACCTGGTCGTCGGCGGATTCCTCCTCGGCGAACTGGACGCGGCTACGCAGGCCCCGCTCGTTCTCGTGATGGCCACTGCGGCCCCCGTGGTTGTGGTCGTCGAGCCAGGAACACCCGCCGGCTACCGGCGGGTCCTACGGGCCAGGGCCGCCCTGATTGCTGCCGGACGACACGTGCTCGCGCCCTGCCCGCACGAGAGTGCCTGTCCACTGGAGCAAACCCAGGACTGGTGTCACTTCGCGGTCCGACTGACCCGGTCCATCCGCCATCGGCAGGTGAAGGGGGCTGAACGGGGCTACGAGGACGAGAAGTACGCCTATGTCGTCGCCGGCACCCAGCCCCCGATCGGTCGCTCAGCCCGCATCCTGCGACACCCACAGATCCGGACCGGTCACATCCGGATGCCCATCTGCGCCATCGAACCGGGAATCCAGGACGTAACGCTCAGCAAACGGCATCGCGACGAGTACCGGGCTGCCCGACATGCACGTTGGGGAGATCCCTGGCAACCAGCTACATCGGCTGAGGCGCCACCGACGAGCGAGCCGAATGATGCGTCCTCATAGCAGGTGGGAACCAGTGGCTGGCGCGATATCTCCGAATGGCATGAGGCGTATGCGGCGAGCAGGGCGAGACCGATGCTGATGACCTCGAGACGTTCGCCGCACCACGGCTCGAGCTGTTCGACCTCGAGATTCTGCTAGCGCCCGCTGAATGACGCGGGCGCTCAGCTCGAGGGGACTGTGTTGAACTGCGGGTCCTCGGTACGGGTCCGCTTCAGCTCGTAGAAGTACGGCAGGTTCGCGAGCGCGACCGCTCCGTCGAAGGCCTTGGCAGCCTCATCGCCGGTCGGAACGCGGGAAATGACCGGGCCGAAGAACGCCGTCCCGTCGATGTGCATGACCGGTGTGCCGACGTCATCGCCGACCGGGTCCATGCCCTCGTGGTGGGAGGCCCGCAGTGCCTCGTCGAACTCCTCGGAATCAGCGGCATCGGCCAACTCGGCGGGCAAACCCGCTTCCGTCAGCGACTCGACGATCATCGCTCGCGGATCGGGCCCGCCCTGGTCGTCCGCCGAGCCATCCTCCGGTGAGGGACGTTCCTGGTGAATTCGCGTCCCCATAGCCGTATAGAGCGGGCCGAGAACCTCGGAACCGAGCTTCTGCTGCGCCGCGGTCAGCACCCGTACCGGGCCAAGGGCCCTGGCGAGCATCTCCTGGTAGTCCTTGGGCTTGTCGAGTTCCTCGTTGAGGATGGTCAGCGACATGACGTGCCAGTGCAGATCGATGTCGCGCACCTTCTCCACCTCGAGGATCCACCGCGAGGTCAGCCAGCACCAAGGGCAGGCGGGGTCGAACCAGAAGTCCACCCGGGGTGTGTGGTCAGGACGCGGATCAGCAACAGTCATACAAGGACAACCCTGCGGCGGCTAGCTGCTATTCCCTGCGGCTCGTTTCGCGGCGGAACAACGCTGATGACAGACTCCCTCTCCGTGGCCATTGCGAACCTGACCCGGACCGACGCCGCACGTCGAGCAGAACTGCTCGACGTGGGTGACTACGACGTGACGCTCGACCTGACCGACGGCGGCGGCAAGCCCGGAGACGTGACCTTTCGCTCTCGAACCGTGGTCAAGTTCACCTGCAGCCAGCCGGGAGCAGACAGCTTCATCGACGTGATCGCCGACAGTTTCGCCGAGTTGACGTTGAACGGGAAATCAGTCGACGCGTCGGCCTACCGTCCATCGACCGGGTTGCCGCTGACCGGGCTGCAGGCCGAGAACGTGCTCGTTGTGGATGCGACCTGCCGCTATACCAACACCGGTGAGGGACTGCACCGATTCGTCGACCCGGTGGACGGCTCGGTGTATCTGTACTCGCAGTTCGAGACCGCCGATGCGAAGCGGATGTATGCCTGCTTCGACCAACCCGACCTCAAGGCCGCGTTCACTTTCCACATCACCGCCCCACCGGACTGGGAGGTCGTGTCCAACTCCCTCGTGGATGCCAGTGAAGAAGGCTCGGGCGGAGCCAAGCTGGTCCACTTCCGGACCACACCGCGCATCTCGACCTACATCACCGCGCTGATCGCGGGGCCGTACTACAAGGTCACCGACGAGCACGAGGGCATCCCGTTGGGGCTGTACTGCCGCTCCTCGTTAGCCGAATTCCTAGATCCGGACGAGCTCTTCGAGGTCACCAAGCAGGGGTTCGACTTCTACCACCGGGTCTTCGACTACCGGTACCCCTTCGACAAGTACGACCAGCTCTTCGTCCCCGAGTTCAACGCGGGAGCCATGGAGAACGCCGGTGCGGTAACCATTCTCGAGGACTACGTTTTCCGTTCCAGGACAACGCAAACGGCGTACGAGCGCCGCGCGGAGACGATCCTGCACGAGCTGGCCCATATGTGGTTCGGGGACCTGGTGACCATGCGCTGGTGGGACGACCTCTGGCTCAACGAGTCGTTCGCCACCTATGCCAGCGTGGTCTGCCAATCCGAGGCCACGAGGTACCGCACGGCCTGGACGACGTTTGCCAACATCGAGAAGACCTGGGCCTATCGCCAGGACCAGCTGCCCTCGACGCACCCGGTCGCGGCCGACATCCCGGACGTGGAAGCAGTCGAGGTCAACTTCGACGGGATCACCTACGCGAAGGGCGCCTCGGTCCTCAAGCAGTTGGCCGCCTACGTCGGCCAGGGCCAGTTCTTCGACGCCATGAAGGTCTACTTCAAGCGGTACGAGTACGGGAACACGTCCTTCGCCGATCTCCTTGCTGTGCTGTCCGAGGTCTCCGGCCGAGATTTGTCGAACTGGTCGGAGATGTGGCTGGCGACCAGCCAGGTCAACACGTTGCGACCCTCCTACGAGCTCGATGCCGTCGGCAACTACTCGTCCTTCGCCGTGCTGCAGAGCGCGGTGCCCGAGCACCCGGTGCTTCGGCGCCACCGGCTGGCCGTCGGGCTGTACTCCGCCGGTCCTAAGGGTCTGGTCCGTACCTCCCGCATGGAGTTGGACATCGAGGGAGAACGCACCGAGGTCGGCGAGATCGTCGGCCTGCCCGGTGCCGACCTCGTGCTGGTCAACGACGATGACCTGACCTACGCGAAACTGCGTCTCGACGACCGATCGTTGGCCACCCTGGCGGCGCGGATCGGCGACCTCACCGATTCGCTGGCCAGAACCTTGTGCTGGTCGGCGGCGTGGGACATGACCCGCGACGCCGAGTGGGCGGGCCGCGAGTACGTCCGGCTGGTGCTTGCCGGGATCGACGCGGAGGACGAGATCAGCGTCGTGCAGGCTCTGTTGCGTCAAGTACAGGCCGCACTCACGACCTACGTCGACCCGTCCTGGGCTGCAACCGGCTGGGCGCAGCTAGCCGACAAAGCCTGGGAAGGCCTGCGAGCAGCACCCGCCGGGAGCGACATCCAACTGGCCTGGTCGCGGACTTTCGCCGCCGCTGCCCGCACCGATGAGCACGCTGACCGGCTGCGCGGGCTACTCGACGGCTCGCACAACCTCGACGGGCTGACAATCGACGCCGACGCGCGGTGGGCGCTGCTCAGCGGCCTGGTGGCGATCGGTGCCGCCGGCGACGCGGAAATCGAGGCCGAGTTGCAGCGCGACCCCACGGCCACCGGTCAGCGTCGAGCCGCCACCGCCAACGCGCTCCGGCCGACCTCGCAGGCGAAGGAACGGGCGTGGGCTCTGGGTCTGTCCGAGGGCGTCCCTAACGCGGTCCAGGAGGCGACCCTCCTCGGGTTCTGGCACCCAGCGCAGATTGAACTCTGCCGGCCGTACGTGGCCCGGTTCTTCGACGAGGTCGGCGAGATCTGGCAACGACGGCCCGGTGAGATCGCGAAGAACGTGGCCGCCTACCTCTTCCCGGTGCTCGTCGAACAATCGACGCTCGATGCCGCCGACGCTTGGTTGGCCGACGACTCGCACCCCGCCGCCCTGCGTCGGCTGATCACCGAGTCCAGGGACGGGATCGCCAGGGCCCTTCGATGCCGAGCACGGGACGCTGCGCCCCCAGCCTGAGTGCGGGCCGGATGCGGCTCGCGCCGGCCTAGCGGAAGCGGGACGGGTGTCCGGCTTGGTCGGACAGCATCCGGAGGCCGTTCACGATCCCGCCGACCAGGTCACCCGACCCGAATGCCGCCGTCATCGACAGGGCTGCGAGCGCACACGACCGGTCAGGCAGCCGCTTGACCGACTGCTGCCCGGTGACGATCTCGAGAAGCCGCTGACCGGGATCGACTGCGAGCAGCACGCCGTTGGCGGCCTTCGCGCCCATGCCCGGGTGCAGCCCCTCGGCGGTGGCCCGGCTGTCGCCGGACAGGCGTCCGACGTACACGCTGAAGTTGATCCCGGTCTCCCGGCTGGCCATCGTCAGTGCTTCATCGAGGCGCTCGAGTTGTTTGAGCGTGAACGGACTCCGGTCGCCGGTGGTGTACTCACCCGTCGTGGTGGCGGCAACATCAGCCGCCGTCGCCGGAACATCGGTCGCCACGCTCTGGCGGGTCTCATGCGTGGTCATTGCGGCTCACCAGGTTCCTCTCGCGCCGCCGGCTGCGGTCGTCGCAGTTCCCGTAGCGGCCGTCGTCGCCGACGATCCAGCAGACAGTTGAAGACGGCGGGCAGGCGGCTCGTCGTGGGACATGTCCTGCACGGCAAGAGGATGCGGGGCGTACCAGACGGGCTCGTAGGGCCACTCACGGCCGGGACGGTACCTGGCTGCCCGGGCAGCCCTGGGACCCCAGATGAGTACGGCCATGACCCCGACAACGGCCGCCGGAGCCACCACGAACACGAGGATCGTCTCCACCACGCTCACGCGCACAACCTAGCGAATCCCTGTACGGCGACCGGAGTCAGCTCACCTCACCACACCGGAGGCCGACGCTCGAGCCAGGGTTGCGCCTCCTCCAGCTGCGCCGAGAGGGCGATAAGAGTCGCCTCGTCGCTGGGCCTGCCGACCAGCATCGAGCCGATCGGCAGACCGTCCTCGGTCCAGTACAGCGGCACACTGACCGCCGGCTGCCCGGTCACGTTGTAGACCGCGGTGTACGCGGCGTAGCGCTTCTGTCGCTCGAAGTCCGGCGCGCCCGCTCCATCCTGTCCGAACCAGCCGATCGGTCGTGGAGTCATGGAACAGACCGGAGCCAGCACGACCTCGTACCCCGCGGTCTCCTCGACCCACTTCCGGGCGAAGATACGCAGGGCATACAACGCATCCATCGCCTGCTTGGCGCTCAACCTCATCCCGCGATCGCGCAGATAGGCAGTCAGTGGCTGGAGATCGCCGGCCTGGCTGTCACTGATCGGCAGCGTCGTCCCGGAAAGACACCAGACGGTCTCGAAATCATCGACCACCTTGGCCGTGAGCGGCGGAGTCGGCAGGTCCTCGACCTCGTGGCCGAGGGATTCGAGCAATGCCGATGTTGCCGCCCAGGCTCTTTCGACTTCGGCCTCTACTGCGGCGCCAGGCATTCCGGACTCGAGATAGCGCCCGATTCGCAACCGGCCGAGGCTCCGGTCGGCGCAGGCCAGGAAGGTCTCACCATCGAGAAGTGGTGGGGCCCAGTACGGGTCCCCCTGCACCATGCCGGCCATCGCGTCGAGCATTGCCGCCGCATCCCGAACCGTGCGGGCCAGTGGCCCGTTCACCGACAGTCCGGTCGTGTCGGCACCAAGTGGGCCGCTGCTGATCCTGCCCCGGCTGGGCTTGATTCCAAAGATCCCGCAGCAGTTGGCCGGGATGCGAATAGAGCCCCCGCCGTCGGAGCCCAGCGCGATCGGCACCAGCCCGGCCGCGACCGCGGTGGCCGCACCACCGCTGGAGCCACCCGAGAGCCGCTCGACGTCCCACGGGTTGCGAGCCGGGCCGGCGAAAGCCGGTTCGGTGTAGCAAGGAAAGCCGAACTCCGGCGTCGCGGTCTTGCCCAGGCTGATCGTGCCGGCCGCCCGCAGCTTGTCCACCACGACGTCGCTGACGTCTGGCACGAAGTCGTGCATGGTCACCGAGCCGAAGGTCGTCGCGACTCCGGCGGTGAGGTTCAGGTCCTTGAGCGCGGTGGGAATCCCGTGCAGTGGACTCAGGTCGTCGTCCTCGGCGAGCACCGCCCGCTCGGCGTCGGCGGCCTGCCCCCGCGCCTGATCGCCGGTGACGGTGAAGAAGGCGCCCAGACCCGCAGAAGCGTCGTCGGGCCGGTCGATGGCGGTGATGCGGTCGAGATAGTGCTCGACCAACTCGACCGGGCTCAGCGCGCGTTCGCGAATCGCCGCGGCCTGTTCCAGCGCGGGAAGTTCATGGGGTTGGGTCACAACGGAACGCTACGACGATCCAGCAGGAGTGCTTAACTGGGGTAGCTGGCTAGATGACGATCATGCGCTGACCGCCTCGACCGGCTCGAGCCACTCCTGCCACGTCACGTCGGTGATTCCTTGGCTGAGTAGATGCCAGGAGGCACCTCGCGGTGCCTGCGGGATGGTGCGCAGCCGCCAGCCCAATTCGGCCAGGGTCCGATCGGCCTTTGCGTGATTGCACCGTCGGCACGCGGCCACGACGTTGTCCCAGCTGTGCGCACCGCCGCGACTGCGGGGCATGACGTGATCGATGCTCGTCGCCGCGATTCCACAGTAGACACATTCTCCCGCGTCCCGGGCGAAGACTGCCCGACGCGACAACGGGGTGCGGCCGAGATAGGGCACCCGGATATACCTCGTCAACCGGATGACCGCGGGAACCGGCACCGACAGAGTGGCACTGTGCATGGCCCGGCCACTGTCCTGGACGCTCTCGGCCTTCGCGGACAGGACGAGCACGACCGCCCGACGCGCAGAAACGACGCACAGCGGTTCGTACGTCGCGTTCAGTAGCAAGGTCACCGAGCCCCGAGCCATGCCTCACCTCCGCAGGCGCCCGCTGCGATTCCCGCCGGCTGCGAGCCCGGAGGGGGCGACCTTGTGGCCATATCATGCCCCGAAGATCGCGAATCTCGCGCACCGGATTCCGGGCCCGAATCCTGTCGGCCCTCCGGCGAGGCACGCAAAGGCCGGCCTGGCACCCTGTTCAGGTGATGAACCGGCTCCTGATGACGACATCTGCGAATGTGCTGCCTGCGTGGTTGTCCGAGCGCGCCGAGGCGATCGGAGTCACCTCAGCGAAGATCATCGTCATCCTTCTGGCCGCCCTGGTGACCCGGTTCCTGCTGCATCGTGGCATCCGACGGCTCACCCAGCGAACCGCCAGCGGCGATACGCCGGTGATCCTGCGGCCGTTGAGCGACCGGGCGCGCAACAGTCTCAAGGATTCGGTGATCCCGAGCGAACGGCGCACCCAACGGGCAGCCGCCATCGGCTCGGTGCTTCGCAGTTTCACCTCCATCGTGATCCTGTCCATCACGGTCATGCTGATCCTGGGTGAGCTCGGCATCAATCTCACCCCCATCGTGGCGAGTGCCGGAGTAGTCGGGGTGGCGCTGGGCTTCGGGGCACAGAACCTGGTCAAGGACTTCCTGTCCGGCATCGGCCTGATCCTGGAGGACCAGTACGGCGTCGGCGATGTGGTCGACCTCGGGGAGGCAAGCGGCACGATCGAGGGCGTTGGCCTGCGCATCACCCGGCTACGGGACAACGCCGGGGTGGTCTGGTACGTGCGCAACGGTGAGATCATCCGGGTCGGGAACAAGAGCCAGGGGTACGCCCAAGTCGTTCTCGACGTACCGGTGTCGCACGAGACGGACCTCGATCAGGCCCGGCAGGCGATGCAGGAGGCCGGCGACGCGCTGGTGCGCGACGAGGGCTGGGCGGACAAGGTGCTCGGCGAGGCGGAGTCTCTCGGTGTCGAACAGATCACCGCTAGCGCGATCATCCTGCGCCTGCAGGTGCGTACCACCACTGCCGATCAGTGGCGGGTCGCCCGTGAACTGCGGCTGCGGATAGCACGGCGCTTCAGCGAACTCGACATCGCCAGTCCGCTACCGATCATGGGGATGGGTCCGGGCGAGACCGGTCAGGCAGCGCCCGGTGGGTGAACGCTCGGCCACTTATCGGGAGGTCTTCGGCGTACGCGAGTTCCGCTTTCTCTTCCTCGCCTACCTGCTGTCCCTGATCGGTGACGAACTCGTCCGCGTTGCCCTGGCCGTGCTGGTCTTCGAATCGACCGACTCCCCGTTTCTGGCCGCCGCAACATTCGGGATCAGCTACGCGCCCTGGGTGCTGGGCGGTCCCGTCCTGTCGACGCTGGCAGACCGGCTGCGTCGACGTTCGGTCCTCGTAGGCAGCGACCTGGCGCGCGGGGTTCTGGTGGCGTGCTTGGCAATTCCAGGATTACCGCTCTGGCTGATGCTGACGATGCTATTCGCCGCGTCGCTGTTGGCACCGCCGTTCGAGTCGGCCCGCTCGGCCCTGATGCCAGACGTCCTGGAGGGCGATCGGTACGCCGTGGGCACTTCCGTGACCGGCATCAGTAGTCAGGTCGCGCAGGTACTCGGGTTCGTTGGTGGTGGCGTCCTGGTACTGACCATCTCGGCGCGCGGCGCGCTACTGGTCGATGCCGCCACGTTCTTCCTTTCGGCGGCGCTTGTCCGGTGGGGGGTCGAGGACCGGCCGGTCGCGGACGAGCCGGCTGGAGCCTCGATATCGCTCTGGCGTGACACGGTCGCCGGCCTGCGGGTGCTGACCCGGAACAAGATGCTGCTTCGCATCGTCGCGCTGTTGTGGGTCGGGCAGCTGTTCGTGACCGCGCCGGAGGGAGTCGCGGTGCCCTTCGTGGCCGAATTCGGGTTAGGACCGATCGGGGTGGGGGTGTTCCTTGCCGCCAACCCGGTGGGGCTGATCATCGGCGGCGTCGTGATCGGCCGACTGTGCCCACCGGATCTGCGTGAGAAGTTGACCTATCCGCTGGCCCTGTTCTCCGTCGTCCCGTTGATCTTGGTTGGATTGATCGACAACTTCGCCGTGGTCCTGGTGCTGCTTGCGCTGTCCGGGTTCGGCGCGAGCTATCTGATTCCGCTCAATGTCTCCTTCGTTCGGGCGGTGCCGGCTGCCTACCGGGGCCGTGCCTTCGGGGTAGCGGTCAGCGGGCTCTACGCCTGTCAGGGTCTCGCGATCGTCGGTGCCGGAACGGCCGCGGAATGGATGTCGGCCAGCGCGGTCGTGACCTGGTCGGGCCTGCTGGGTCTGCTGACCCTGCTGCTGCTCGGGATGGCCAGGATGCGGGGGCCGCTGGTAGCTGAATCGGAGCGGTCAGGCACCATCGAGTAGATGGCAGGCACCGATCGGCGCGTCCGAACCTTCTACGACGAGGTGGGCGGTCACGACACCTTTTCGCGACTCGTCGCGCACTTCTACGCGGGCGTCGCTGTCGATCCGATCCTTCGTCCCATTTATCCGGAGGAGAACCTCGGACCGGCCGAGGAGCGGTTCCGGATGTTCCTGGAGCAGTACTGGGGCGGTCCGAGCGTCTACTCCGACCAGCGCGGGCACCCACGGCTGCGGATGCGGCACGCACCTTTCGCTATCGGCGAGGTGGAGCGCGACGCCTGGCTGAGCCGGATGCGGCAGGCGGTGGACAGCCTGAACCTGACCCCGGAGCAGGACGAAACGCTGTGGAGCTACCTGACGATGGCCGCCCAGAGCATGATCAACCGGTTCCCGGAGTCTTGATGTGGTGGACCGGGGCGGTCTTCTATGAGGTCTACGTCCGGAGCTTCGCCGATCACGACGGGAACGGGATAGGCGACCTGCGCGGGATCACCGACCGGTTGCCCTACCTGGCAGAACTCGGCGTCGACGCCGTTTGGTTGACTCCCTTCTACCGCTCCCCCATGGCTGACCACGGGTACGACGTTGCCGACCCCCGAGCGGTCGATCCACTCTTCGGGGACCTCGCAGCCTTCGACGCGCTGCTGGCCAGAGCCCATGGACTCGGCCTGAGGGTCACCGTGGACCTGGTGCCCAACCACACCTCCGACCAGCACGAGTGGTTTCGTGCCGCCCGCAGGGCTGAGCCGGGCGATCCGGAACGGTCGCGGTACATCTTTCGCGGCGGTCGCGGCCCGGATGGCGTCGAGCCGCCCAACAACTGGCCGTCGGTCTTCGGCGGGCCGGCCTGGACCCGGCTGCCGGATGGACAGTGGTACCTCCACCTGTTCGCCTCGGAACAGCCCGACCTGGACTGGAGCCATCCCGAGGTGGCCGCCGATCTGGACACCACGATGCGGTTCTGGCTCGACCGTGGGGTGGACGGGTTCCGCATCGATGTGGCACACGGCATGGCCAAGCCCGCGGGTCTACCCGACCTGAGCCCCGATGCCCTGCACGGGTTGCACTCGATGAGCGATTCGAATGATCCGCGGTTCGACAACGACGGTGTGCATGAAGTGCACAGAGGCGTACGACGAACCCTGGACGCCTACCCAGAGGTGATGGCCGTCGGTGAGATCTGGGTCGGCGATGACGAACGGGTGGCTCGCTACGTCCGTCCGGACGAATTGCACCTGGCCTTCAACTTCCGACTTCTCGAATCACCCTGGAACGCAGAGGAATTGCGAACCGCTGTTGATCGTTCGTTGCGCAGCGTCGCCGGGACCGGAACTCCGGCCTGCTGGGTCCTGTCCAACCACGATCGGCCGCGGCACGTGACGCGGTACGGCGGAGGCAAAGTCGGCCTGTGCCGGGCACGAGCAGCCGCCCTGCTGCAACTTGCGTTACCCGGCGTGGCCTACGTCTACAACGGCGATGAGCTCGGGCTCCCTGACGTCGATCTGCCGGACGAGGCCTTGCAGGACCCGATCTGGGAGCGATCCGGGCATCGCGAACGTGGCCGCGACGGCAGCCGGGTCCCGCTGCCCTGGGCCGGGGATGAACCGCCGTACGACTTCTCGCCAGGAACATCGAGCTGGCTGCCGGCACCCGAGGGCTGGGCCGGGCTCACCGCAGCGGCCCAGGGCGATGATCCCTGCTCGATCCTGAACCTCTACCGGCACGCGCTGCGGATCCGGCGCACCTGGCGCGGTAGGTCGGCGATGGCGCCGGAAGCGAGCTTGACCTGGCTCGAACTTGCTCGAGACGCTCTTGGTTTCGTACGCGAGGACGGCTTGGTCTGCGTGCTGAACGCCGGCACCGAGCCGATCGTGCTGCCCCCAGGCGACCTGCTGCTGGCCAGCGGACCCTTGACTTCCCTGACCACGTCAGCCGACAGTGGCGGGCTGGCCCTGCCACCGGACACGGCCGCCTGGCTCGCCTCGACCTGACCTAATCAGTTCTCGGTGTCGACGAATTTTTCGAGGTAGGCGCGCTCGTCCGGGGTGATCCGACGTGGCCGGGCGGCTCGGATGTCGTAGGTGGCCAGCAGTGAGTTAGCCGTCACCCCGAGCGTCTCACCGTCAAAGACCCGATAGTCGACCCGATAGGACGCGGCGCGCAGCTGCGAGATCCAGCATTCGACGATCAGCGGGCGCGCGGAGTAGATCACCGGGCGCTTGTAATCGATCTCATGCCGGACGACGACCACACCCTCGGACAGGGTCGTGACGCCCTGATCCTTGGCATCGGAGAAGAAGATCTCGACACGCGCCTGCTCGAGGTAGGTCAGGAACGCCGCATTGTTGACGTGCTGGAACGGGTCCTGGTCCGCCCAGCGCATCGGCACGGACACCCGCTGCCGGGTCATTGTCTGCAGAGCCTCGGTCAGTCGCGGGTGAGCTTGCGATAGGTGGCCCGGTGCGGGCGAGCCGCTTCCGGTCCGAGACGCTCGATCTTGTTGTCCTCGTAGCTGGCGAAGTTGCCCTCGAACCAGAACCAGTTGGACTCGCCCTCGTAGGCCAGGATGTGGGTGGCCACCCGGTCGAGGAACCACCGATCGTGGCTGACCACCACCGCGCAACCGGGGAACTCCAGCAGCGCGTTCTCCAGGCTGCCGAGCGTCTCGACGTCGAGGTCGTTGGTCGGCTCGTCGAGCAGCAACAGGTTCCCGCCCTCCTTCAGGGTGAGCGCGAGGTTGAGCCGATTTCGCTCACCGCCGGAGAGCACGCCGGCCGGCTTCTGTTGGTCGGGTCCCTTGAAGCCGAAGGCGCCGACGTACGCGCGCGAGGGCATCTCGACCTGGCCGACCTTGATGAAGTCCAGTCCGTCGCTAACAACCTGCCAGACGTTCTTCTTCGGGTCGATCCCGGCTCGATTCTGCTCGACGTAGGAGATCTTCACCGAGTCGCCGATCTTGATCTCACCGTCGTCTGGCTTCTCGTCCCCGATCAGCATCCTGAACAGGGTGGTCTTGCCGGCCCCGTTCGGGCCGATGACACCGACGATCCCGTTGCGCGGCAAGGTGAAAGAAAGATCATCGATCAGCAGCCGGTCACCGAAGCCCTTGGTCAGGTCGGCAGTCTGCACGACGAGGCTGCCCAGTCGCGGACCCGGCGGGATCTGGATCTCCTCGAAGTCCAGCTTGCGAGTCTTCTCCGCCTCGGCGGCCATCTCCTCGTAACGCGCGAGCCGTGACTTGCTCTTGGTCTGCCTGGCCTTGGCGTTGGAGCGCACCCAGAGGAGTTCATCGGCCAGCCGCTTCTGCCGCTTGATGTCCTTCTGACCCTCCACCTTGAGCCGGGCGGCCTTCATCTCGAGGTAGGTCGAGTAGTTGCCCTCATACGGGTAGGCGCGACCCCGATCCAGCTCGAGGATCCATTCCGCGACGTTGTCCAAGAAGTACCGGTCGTGGGTGACCGCCACCACGGTGCCCTCGTACTTCTCCAAGTGCTGTTCGAGCCACTGGACACTTTCGGCGTCGAGGTGGTTGGTCGGCTCGTCGAGTAGCAGGAGGTCAGGCTTCTGGAGCAGCAGCTTGCACAGCGCCACCCGCCGGCGCTCTCCGCCGGACAGCACGGTGACGTCGGCGTCGCCAGGCGGGCAGCGCAGCGCATCCATCGCCATCTCGATCTGGTTGTCGAGTTCCCAACCGTTGGCGTGCTCGATCTTGTCCATCAGCTCGCCTTGTTCAGGCAGCAGGATGTCGAAGTCGGCATCGGGTTGGGCCATCGCCTCGCTGATCGCCTCGAACCGGGCCAAGGTCTGACGCAGATCGGCGACAGCCTCCTCCACGTTGCCCCGGACATCGAGTTCTTCGTTGAGCGGGGGTTCCTGCAACAAGATGCCGACCGAATAGCCGGGCGAGAGGACGGCCTCACCGTTTGATGCGTGTTCCAGACCGGCCATGATCTTGAGGACCGTGGACTTACCTGCCCCGTTGGGACCGACCACGCCGATCTTCACGCCGGGCAAGAAGGCCAGGGTGACTTCGTCGAGAATGACCTTGTCGCCGTGCGCCTTGCGGGCACGGTTCATGGAGTAGATGTACTGAGCCACGGGGGGAGGCTGTCCTTCGAGTTGAGGTCACTGCGGCGATCTCCCCCATTCTCTCAGCCCGAGGCGATCCTCGCCGTGGGGCCTCCGTGGTAGGCCGTCAGCTAGCGACCGCCAGCTCCGGCGCTGGAGTCACGGAGCCAACCTCGATCGCCGCATCCTCGTCCGAATCGGCGGCCGCGTCCGATCCATCGAAGTCTGGCTGAGGCTCGGTCGCCTGGTTGTTGCGCAGCACGCGGCGCAGGCTCGCGGAACGTTTGCGCATGTCAGGTCCGACCGTGTCGGCCCTGATCTCCCAAGACTCTTTGGTCTGCCCCTCCTGTTCGTACTTCCGGCAGTTCATCCTTCCGACGACGATGAGCGGGTCTCCTTTGCGAAAGCTCTCCGCAATGTTCTCGGCCAACGCGTCCCAGCACTCGACCTTGAAAAAGGAGGCTTCACCTTCCACCCAGGTCTGCGACTCCTTGTCCCGCCAGCCGTAATTGCAGGCAACCGTGAAGTTGAGAACGGCCTTGCCGGTGGGCAGGTACTTGAGGACCGGGTCCTTGGTCAGATTGCCGAACACAGTGATCGTATTGCCGTTCATGTCACAGCTCCTTGTGGTCGATGAGGTGACCCACAGGGTGTCGCTGTGTTGGCCCGCAGGGGGACTCAAAACCGGCATTGTGGACATCGGGCAGCACTTGTGGAAACCGGCGGTGAGGCGATCTCCGAGTTGGCCAGGCGAGGACTTCGCTCGGCTCGGATTCCGGTCTCCCGAGACAGTTTTCCGATCTTTCCAGTCTCCGAGGACGCGCCATCCCTGACCCTTGACCAGGTCAACGAGCACCGCGATGACAGCTGAGCCTCGCTAGCTACTCGACGTCAACGTCCTGATCGCTTTGAGTTGGCCGCAACACGTCCATCACGAACGAGCCCATGCGTGGTTCGCCGGCGGAGCCAAGAACAACTGGGCGACGACTCCGATGACCGAGGCCGGCTTCGTTCGCGTCTCGTCCAGCAGCGCACTGATCCAGCGGCCGTCCCTGTCGCCGCGGCAGTCGCGGCGATCTCCGAGATGCGCCAATCCCGGTCACAGCTACCTCGCCGACGATTCCTCGCTGGCAGATCCGGCCGTCGACATCTCCCGGATAGTGACGTCGAAGCAGATCACCGACATCCACCTGGTCAACCTGGCCGCATTACGCGGCGCTGTGCTCGCCACCCTTAACATGGCGATTCCGAGTTACCTCTCGAAAGCCGAGCGCCGCCACGTTCTCGTTCTTCCCTGATCGGCATCACTCCCGAACATCAACCCCGGATCGCCAGAGTGGTTGCGACGTCGAAGAAGTGCATCGCTCGTGGAAGCTATGCTGGCCACCGGCCGGCTCGTCCAACCGGGGGTGTTCACCTCGACGGAGGTCATGGCGGTCCGAGCGCTCGGGGTGCGCGCCGCGAAGTTGCTTCCCGCCGGCCTAATCGGACCGGACGGCCTGCGCGGCCCGTTCCCCGACGTGGCCTTCGTGCCCACTGGGGGCATCGCCACGAACGAGGTAGGCCGGTGGCTCGACGCCAAAGCGCTCGCGGTCGGCGTCGGCGGCCGGTTGGCCCCGCCCACGCTCCATGAGGATCTCGACGGTTCGGTCTCACTTCCCGCGTCCAAGTGATCCTGGATGAACTCTCGCATCGGCCCGCCCGCTGATCAGCCGTCGCCCCGATGTCCGGATGCCGACCGTGCGCGATCAGATCGGGCGAAAGACCAGGGTGCCATTGTGTCCGCCGAACGCGAAGGAGTTCGACACCGCGGGGGCTGGATCCCAGGACCGTGGCTCGAGTACCACGTCGATGTCGATCTCGGGGTCGAGTTCGGTGACATGCATGGTGGGCGGCAGTTCGCGGTGTCGGTAGCTCAGAGCCACAGCGACCGCCTCCACGGCACCCGCGGCGCCGAGCGAGTGGCCGGTGACGCCCTTGATCGAGGTGACCGCGGGGTGGGTGCCTGCGAAGACCTCTCTGACTGCAATGGCTTCGGCCGCGTCGTTCAGCTGTGTCGAGGTGCCGTGGGCGTTGACATGGGTGACTTCGTCGGCGTTCACTCCGGCGTCGCCCAGCGCCGCTCTCATGCAAGCGACTGCGCCGGCCCCGTTCGGTGAGGGAGCCGTGATGTGGTGCGCGTCTGCCGTGGAGGCGGTACCCGCGATCTCGGCGTAGATCGCGGCACCGCGAGCCTTGGCTGCCTCGTACTCCTCGAGTACCAGGACGGCCGCCGCCTCGGCCGAACAGAAGCCATCTCGCGCGATGTCGAAGGGGCGCGAGATGCCGCTGGGCGAGAGCGCTTTCATGTTCAGGAAGCCGTTGTTCATGATCGGCGTCTGGCAGGACTCACTGCCCCCGGCCAGCACGACATCAGCACGCCCGCTCGCAATCAGCCTCGCCCCATGACCGATCGCGTGGGTTCCGGCAGCACAGGCGGTCGTGATCGTCTCGACCGGGCCAACGAATCCGCTACGAATGGAGACGTGGGCAGAAGCCGCGTTCGGCATCACCATCGGAACCACCAGCGGCGAGATGTACTTAACCCCCTTCGCCATGAGCAGTTCCGCGTTGGTCTCCCACGCGTATGCCCCACCGATGCCGGTCCCCATCATCACGCCGCAGCGGTACGGGTCGTACGGCGAGTCCTCCTCGATCCCAGCATCTCTGCGGGCCAGCGTCGACGCCGCGATGGCCAGTTGGGCGAACCGATCGATCCGGCGCATATCGACGTGCTTGAGGCCCCACTCGGTGGCATCGAAGTCGTCGATAGAGCGATTGGTTTCCGACTCGGCCGGCTTGGACAGACCAGCCCAGAAAGCCCCGGCACCGATCCCGCAAGGCGCCAGGATGCCCACCCCGGTAATAGCAACTCGACGGCCTTCGCGTGCCTCGATCACAGCTGACTCCCCTGTTCTGGCTCTCTCACGCCTGGCCGTCCTCCGGTCGGCGTCCGGCCGATCCTGTCACGATCCCGGGGCACCGCATTCTGGGTGCAGTCGCGGGCGCCTAGGCTGCGTCGCTATGACGATCGAAGTCGGGCTCACCGCCGCTGGGTCGTTCACGGTAGGCGACGGAGATACCGCCGTGGCGCTGGGAAGCGGCGACGTACCCATGCTTGCGACGCCGCGTCTGATCGCGTGGTCCGAGGCGGTGACCGTACGGGCGCTCGGCGGTCACATCGCCGATGAAGCCACGACGGTCGGCACTCGCGTGGAACTCGACCACGTCATCGCGGCGGCGGTCGGAACCGAGGTCACCGTAGACGTCGTTCTGTCTGCGGTGGACGGACGCAACCTCCGCTTCGATGTGCACGCTTGGCAGGGCGCCGACGTCACGATCGGACGTGGCGTCATCTCACGCGTGCTCGTCGATCGGGAGAAGTTCCTCGGGCGCTTGCGAGGAGCCGGCTGACCTCAGATCGGTACGCTCCCCACGTCCATCAGCGCCCGTAGCTCAGTGGATAGAGCAGGTGCCTTCTAAGCACTTGGTCGAGGGTTCGACCCCCTCCGGGCGCGCTCTACGTTTCCACCCGGCGTGCGCCGAAAAGAAGCGAGTGCCGAGGGCAACCGGCTCTTCAAGGAGCGGCTGGTCAAAGAGGGCAGGGCACACGCTGCACTGGTTTCGACGGTGCCGTGACGGTGGGCTGGTTGCGAGGACTACCGGCGCCGAAGGGGTTGCGCTTCGCCGGGCTCTCGGACTGATCGCGCAGGGCGGCGGTGGATCGTGAGAGGCATACCCGCAAGACACCATGTGCAAGAAGATCTCGGCATCCTTCCTCTAAAACGACACCCGCAGCCTCTTCGAGCAGGCAGGTGTCATCTACGACCGGAACGCTGCATGGACGATTCAAACGGCTCAGAGGCCGTAAGTCTCCAAGAGGCGAAGCCAGACCTCGCTGATGGTCGGGTAGGACGGCACGGCGTGCCAGAGCCGGTCGATCGTGACCTCACCGACGATGGCAACGGTCGCGGAGTGCAACAACTCCTGTACTCCCGGCCCGACGAAGGTGGCCCCCACGAGGATTCGGCGGTCCTCGTCCAGGACGATCTTCGCCGTACCGGTGTAGCCGTCGGCGTACAACGATGCGCCCGAGACGTCGCCGATCTCGTAGCTGACCGCGCGGACGTTCAGGCCCGCTTGGCGAGCTTCCTCCTCGGTACGGCCCACCGAGGCCACCGTTGGACTGCTGAACACGACGCTGGGCGTTGCCCCGTGATCAGCCGTGGCCGACGTCGGCTCCCAGGCAGCGCCGTCGACCTGCTCACCGCGAGCCCGGGCGGCGATTGCCGAGCCACAGGCCCGGGCCTGGTACTTGCCCATATGGGTGAGCAGCCGTCGGCCATTGACGTCGCCGGTGGCGTATAGCCAACCCTCGGCGACACCGGTGACCCGGCAGGTGTCATCGACCTCGAGGGACTCCCCTGGGATCAGGCCGACGGTCTCGACTCCGATATCGGAGGTGCCTGCCGTACGGCCGGTTGCCACGAGCACCTGGTCGCCGTCGACTGTGTCGTCCCCCATTCCCACAGTCACCGTCTTCCCGTCGCGGCTGACCCCCTCGACCTCGACCTCGGTACGGACGTCTACCCCCATCTCGCGGAGTCCCGTTAATACGAGGTCGCCGGCAAAGGGCTCCAGGGTCCTTAGCAGGCGCGGCCCGCGGACCAGCATGACGACCTCGGAACCCAGTGCGCGCCAGGCAGTCGCCATTTCCACTGCGACGACACCTCCGCCGATGACGACCAGTCGCCGCGGGGGCGCCTTTGCCGACGTGGCCTCCCGGCTCGTCCAGGGCCGGGCTTCGGCCAGGCCGTCGATGGGCGGAAGCATCGCGCGAGAGCCGGTTGCGGCGATCACCGCGTGCCGAGCGGTAAGGGTGGTCTGTTCGCCCTCTTTGCCCTGGACGTCGACCCGCTTTGGCCCGGCCAGTCGTCCAGTGCCCCGGAACAGGTCGATGCCGGCACCAGCCACCCACTTGGCCTGGCCCTCGTCGGACCAGTTGGAGGTGAAGCCGTTGCGCCGTTCCAGAGTCTTGCTCACGTCCTGGTCGCCCGTGACGGCTTCGGCAGCACCGGAAACCGCGTGCGCTTCGGCGAGGATCTCGGTTGCTCGCAGCAGCGCCTTGCTCGGCATGCAGGCCCAGTACGAGCACTCGCCGCCGATCAGATCAGATTCGATCAGAGCCGCAGTGAGACCGGCCTGCACCACCCGATCAGCAGCATTCTCGCCGACTGCGCCCGCGCCGATCACAACGACGTCGTACTCCTGCGAGCCCGTCATCTCTCTCTCCTTGGTCGCCTGCTGCCTGGTCGTGCCGATGGTCGCGCACTGGAATGATCCACCGGCGGCGATCGTGCAGAGATCATTCACCTCGCTGCGGCACCGCTGGACAAGACAGATTGGGGCTGGTCAGCGAAATGTCACCCGCGGAGTACGCCGAGGCCCTCGGCAGTTTCGCCAGCGGCGTCACCGTGCTCACTCTGCGCGAGGACCTCGACGACATCGGTACGACCGTCACGGCGTTCATGGCCGTGGCCGCGGAACCGCCGCTGGTCGCCATCGGACTGGCTGCCGATTCGTACGTGCTCGAGGCCCTGCATCTCACCGGAACATGCGCCCTCAGCCTTCTCGCCGCCGATCAGTCCGTGCTGGCGAGCCGCTTCGCTGCTGCTGGGCGGCCAAGTGCTCGACTGCTTCTCGACGACGTGCCACATGCTCGGGCGGCACACAGCCACGCCCTTGTGCTGACCGCAGGTATGGCGGCGCTGGACTGCCGCGTCCAATCGACCTTTGAAGCCGGTGACCATGTCCTGGTCGTCCTTCGAATCATGGACGTGGTGTACGTCGGCGAAGATCGCGAACCCCTGATCCGATTCCGGAGCAGATACCGGCGCGAACTCTGACCTGGAGCCGTAGCGCCAACCGAGAGAGCGGTTGGCCGCTCCGGTGAGCGTCGTGTTGCGAGATTTCCCGTCAGAACGGCGGCGGCTCGTCACCCATACGTCTCGAAATCTGCTTGTCCGGCTGCGGTTTCCGGGGTGGTGGTCGGTGGTCTCGGGGTGGGCTGGTGTGGGTGTGTCCGGTGGGGGTGGTGATCGTGGTTGATCTGTCGGGGTTTCGGATGGTGTGGAAG